>Ga0265297_10002576_pt1 | contig 36146 bp, 35 predicted proteins | sample Munlanlwell13791_FD_192502 | JGI IMG/M metagenome (GOLD analysis project Ga0265297, IMG submission 192502) | Leachate microbial communities from a municipal landfill in Southern Ontario, Canada - Leachate well 137-91 | ecosystem: Engineered > Solid waste > Landfill > Unclassified | place... | reverse complement strand
TTGCTATAAATGAATTAAAAATGAGTGTAACAGATATTGAAAATTTATTACCTTATGAATTAGAAATTTATCAAAACTTATGGGTCATAGAAAGAAAAAAAGAAGCAAAGAATTTTGAAAAAAACAGATCAGTACAATTACGAAATAAATTTAATAGAAGGTAATATTAATGATATTTAAAGATACAAAATATATTTATCAAATGAGTGAAAATGATATAGCTAAAAAATATATTACTAAAAATAAGGGAAATTATCAAAAAGCTATTGAAGATTTAGAAAGTTATATTTCTTCAGTAAAAAATAATTCAAAGATTATAAAATCTCATATGTGGAAATTAAAATATGCTCTTTATCTTATTAAAAGTAAAATAAAAGATGAAGAAAATTCAAAAATAATTTATCTTTCTAAATCTTTAAATCCATCTTTAAATGCAGTATGGGCATTTAAAGATGGTAAATATTTTGCATCTCAAATGAAATTAATGAATAAGATAAGTGGTGTTGCAAGAAAAGGATCAAAACCATATAAGGAATATAAAGAAGATTTACAAAAAGCATTAGTTAAATCTGATGATGAACGTTCTATTAATGGTAATGAATGGCATCATATTAATAAATCAGGATATAGTTTTATGGTAGATTTAAATATATTAAAAAAATTAGGATATAAATTTATAGGAAATCCAAATAAAGAATTAAAAATTTAAAGGAATTTAATGAAATGAATAAAGAACAAAATAATAAGATAATACTATGTATGGTGATAAACAGACCAAGTATATGTAAATTATCAAAAAATATATGTTGTGCATATTGTGATTACCTTGAAGATTGTGTGGAACTATTTAGAACAAGAAATAAAAGTACCAATAATAATATAAAACCATGCACAGTAGAAGATGCTATTGATTGTGAAAATCAAGAACTCATAGAGTAACTTAGAATAAGGAATTAAATGAATAATAAATTTGAAGAACAAAAATTTAAAACTGGTAACATACCTTGGAACAAGGATTTAGCATCTGTTAAAAATATAAATGTTACAGGATTTAAAGGCAAAATGCTTTATAATCCAGCAGATCCTTTTGGGAAAATTAAAGAAATACGAGATAAAGAAGGATTTAAACATAATCCGTTACAATGGCTCAGAGATGTTACAACAAAAGAAGAATATAGATTTAATGGATTCAAAAACGGTCAAATATATTATTATCAGTATCAGCCAAAATATAAAGATATTCTTAGTTTTTATGATAGAAAACCACTTATCATATTCTTAAAGAATATTGATGGGACGCATTTTTTTGGCTTCAATATCCATTTTATACCCATGAAACTACGAGAAAGAATATTTAAAGAATTTGAACAAACTAATGGTGATAAAAAAATAAGTTCTGAAAAAGTTTGGACACAATTACCAACTATACAAAGATTATATCCATTCATTTTAAGGATGTATTTAAGAAATAGAGTTCAGGAAACTATATATAGTATTCCACAAAGATTACTGGATTACAAAAATGTTGCATTATTTCCTACAGAAAAATTTTTCAAAAAATCATCTGATGAGATATTTCGTCTTGCTGTAATGAATTATAGAAAGAGAAAATAAATGAATATACAAAAAAATAAAGAAAAAGAAATTTTAAATGCAATTTCTGGAATTCCAAAAGATACATTAATGTCTACTGTATCAGGTATTGGTGAAACTAATTTTGAAAAAAGAATAAAAGTAAAAAATGAAAAAATGCTATACAAGGATATTAAAAGTATTAAAAAACTTATGGACACTTTTGTTAAAACCGATACTAAAAAAGGAAAAAATACAGAATCTATTTTAGTAGAAATGCAAAAAAATATATTGCAACTAAATAAAAAATTTGAAACTACTACAGAATCTGGTATTTCTAAAACTACTAAAATTCCAGGATTAGAAAAAACATTTGGTGTAGTTATTGATGATTTAAATAATGTTTTTAATAGTATTTCTGAATCTAATGGAGAAGTAAATTCTAATGTTAAAGAACTATTAAATTTATTACTTGATAAAGTAGATATTGTTAATAATAAAGTTTCTGAAATATCAAAAACATCATATAATAAAACATCAAGAATAGAAATCCCAGATAATGAAAATACTGAAGCAATTATTACAGATAAAAAATCTAATCCAGATATATTAATAGCAGATACTACTAATAGAAAAGATACTTCTTTATTAGCAGAAGAAAATAAAGGTCATGTTAAAAAATCAAAAAACTGGGTTCCTGGTATGACTATGCATTCATTACCAGATTCTGATAAAATGACTCAAGCAGAAATGATTGAAATGGAAGTTCAAATAAAAGAAGGAAAAGATCCATATCATCTTGATGAAAATACAGAAAAACTAAGAGAAAATACTTATAGTACTTCTATAGATAATTCTGAAAATATTTATAAGTTAATTGGTGATATTAATAATAAATTACTTAAAGCATTAAAATATAATTCAGTTGGGAAATCATTTAAACCTATTGCATCTGAAATATCAGAATCAAATGATATTCTTAAAAATATGCTTGCTCTTGATGAAACATATTCTAAAGATAAAGATTTGAATGAATTAATTAATAAATTAACTAAATATATTCCTATGACTAGTACAAAAGAACAAATTACCTATTTAGATAAATTGTATGCTAAATTTGCAAAGAAAATAGATTCTATAATTGATAATCAAGATGAAAAATCTAAAGTTTTAAGTAATGAACTTGAAAATATTCCTAAAGTATATTCACAAACACAAGACTTAATCAGAGAATTATCGGATGCAGTAGAATTAGATAAAATAAGAGACCCAGGATTAAAAAAATTAATAGCAGAAGAAATTCTTGGTAAAAAATTAAAAAAAGGAAAATTAAGTAATACTGATGTAGAAAGTGAATTTCCTTCAGTAAAAGAACTTGCATTAGAAATAAAAAAAATATTAGAAAAATCTGATATTACACCTATAGATGCTAAAGATATTTTTGATAAAATGGATTCTATAATTGGAAGAATTAATAAAATATTTGGAAAAAATCCAGAAGCATTTATCAATCTTAAAAGTAATCCTGAACTTATAAAAGCAAATGAAAATATTAAAAATTTAAATCTTCATACAAAGAAATTAACAGATACATATGAAGAAATAAGTAAAGAATCAAAAGAAAAATTATCTTCAATTATTGATATTGATACTGTTAAAGATATACAAAATGCTTATGAAAATTCTGATTCTATGAGACAAACTATGATAGAAAATATTTCTAATCTTAGTAAAAGAGAAAAAGAAATAAAAAAATCTATAGAAGAATTAGATATAAATCCAGAATTTAATTTTGCAGATGTAATAAAGCAAACATTAGATGAATATCAAGAAGAAAGATTTAATGTTCCCGATATTTCAGAAAATAAAGAAAATCTTATTGAATTTGATAAAAAAATAAAATCTATAATGGAATTGATAGAACAATCTAGTGAATTTATATCAGATGCAGAAAAAGATTTTATTGATAAAACTTTAAAACCTCTTGCTAAAAATATAGATAAAGTAAATAAAAAAGAATATAAAAAAAGTACTTATGAAAAACAATATGAAAGATTAGAAAGAAAAAAGAATAAATATGAAACTCTTCATGATTGGACAGGACTTGGAATATTTGGTCATGTTGCTGATGTTCAAAGAAAGAAACAAGAACAACTTGATAAAAAAGAAGCAATAAAACAAGAAGAATTTAAAAGAAAACAAGAAATTCTTGAAAATATGGATTTTAGTGGTTCAGAAATTTCTGGTATTCTTGAAGGTAAAAATAAAGAACAAGAAGAACCAGAATTAATGGCAGAACATTTAGGAAAAATGCTTGGTATAAATCCTGATGAAATGCAAGATTTTATGGAAACCGCAATATCTTCTGGGGAAGGTTTATTAAAAAATAATAAAAAAAATAAAGTTAATATTGAATCACCAATTATTAATGATATTCCTGACTCAATTTTTAAATCAAAAAAATATACTGATGTTCAAAAAGAAAAATTAATAGAATTAAGAAAAGCAAATGCAGAAAGAATTAAAAAAAATCAAGAAACAGAAACCAATGTTCCAGAACCAGTAATTGCAAGTTCTAAAAAACCATTTAGTAAAGAATTTTTAGACCAACAATATAAACCAGGTAATGTACCTTGGAATAAAGGTATGATAACATTAGACCAAACTTCTGAAAATTTAGAAGATACTTCAAAGAATTTAGAAAAAGTTTCAGAAACTTTATTAGATACTACTATATCTTCATCAACTGCATCAGCACCAGAAACTCCAGAAAATATGGATACATTAAATGAAACATTAAGTATAAAAAAAGATGAAAATACTAAAATACTTGAAGAAATTCATAAAGGTATTGATAAAGAAAGAAAAGATAATAATTTAGCTACTGGATTATTTACACTTATAGGTAGTGCAATAATGGGATTAGGTAGTATTCTTAGTAGTGGATTTAGTACTATTGGCGGTGTTATCGGTGGTTTAGCAGTATCTTTTGCAACTAAAGTTGGTCCACTTCTTATTGCTGCAGCACCATTTATAGGTGCAGCTATAGTTGCTGGAATATTAGCAGAACTTGGACATTTATTTCCTTCAAAATTTCCATTTATGGGTTCAAATAAAAAACAAGAAGAAAGCCAAAAAGAAATACAAAAATTATCAGAAGAAGATTTAAATGGATTAACAAGAGCAGAATATATGGTTGATATTGAACTTTATAGTTTAGAAAAACAAAGAAAAGAACTTATGGATAAAGGCATAAATTACAGTGAAGGAAGTGCTACAGAAATAAAAGATTTAACAACAAGAATTAATATATTAAATGATAAAAAAACTGGTGGTAGAAATACAGCAGTAATAAATGCTTATAAAAAAGATGATAAAAATAAAAAAATAGATACTACAAAATCTTCAATATCTCCAGCAATTCCAGCATCAGAAGCAATTTCAAGTAATAATACAGATGAAATTTCTAAAGGTGTTAAAATAGAATATTCTGGTTCAACAAATAAATTAGAATCAAATCAAACAAATCCTGTAACTGAAAACATTGCAACTAATATAAAACCAGGAAAAATAATACTTAATAAAGATGTAGATTATGATGATTTAACAGAACAAGCTAAAAGTGCATTACTTACTGCTGCAACAATGTCTGGTAAAGATATTACTGTAACTTCTGGATTTAGAACTTATGAACAACAAGCAAAATTATATCAAAATTCTTATTTAAATCCATATCCTGTTGCTCCTCCAGGAACATCTGATCATGAATCTGGAATGGCTTTTGATGTTTCAAAAGATTCTGTTAGTGCATTTACTCCGGATGTTCTTAAAGCAACTGGTTTAAGTACTTTACCACTTGACCCAATTCACTTTACTCTGAATAAATCAGGTACAAGACAAGTAGATAATATAAATCAAACAAATAATATACCTAATTTAAACAGTATGATTCCTGGACTTGGTAATATTAGTTCAAATATTAGTGAAGTTATGGGTAGTGGTAAAGATGCAGCTCAAAATCTTGGAAAAAAAGTAATAGGAATGGTTCCTGGTGGAAAAAATATTTTAGAAAAATTTGTTAAAGGAATAACTGAAGGAAAATCTTCTGGTGGTTATTCTATGAATGATGTAGAAAATTCATTAACAAATAAAAGTCCAGAACAAATTCCTGAAATGAAATCAAGTAATACATTTGTTCCATCTGAACCGAAATTTAATTTAGAATCTATAAAAAATCCTAATCCAAGTGCTACAATAAATGATAATGCAATAAATAATTTAGGAGATGTTGCAACAGCAAATAATAAAGTTAAAACTGAACAACAACCAATAGTTGTTACAATGCCTGTACAAAATAATAATAACAATACTTCTAAAGATACTGATCCAGGTATAAGTAATTTACTTCAAGATAATAATGTAAATATGGAACATTTAATTTATTTTACACTAAATAGATTGGTGTAATAAATAGAAAAGGTAAATAAATAAAAATGGCAACTAATTTTGAACTAGGTAATTCAAAAAAAGGAATAGATCATACACAAGTAGGTAATTCTGCAATTTTAAGATATCCTGATAATCTTTCAGAATTATATAAAAATGCTGAAGTAAATATAATAAAATTTGTCCCAATATCATATGATAGTAATAAACTTGTAACATTTAATAATAAAAGTACTATTGTAGCAGCTGGGGATAAAGGTAATGGGGCAGTATATTTAGAATTATCAGATAATTTAAATATAGAAGATTCACATAGTTGGGAAGCAGGTCAAACTTTTGGTTCAAATAGACCATATATAGATCAGTTACAAGATGCATTAGAACGAATAGGATATGGAGTTGTATATAATGTAGTAGGAAAACTTGTTGGACTTGTTGGAGGAGAATACCTAAATGAAAGTGTTTTAGAAAATGCAGTTACTTCAAATATAGGTCAAACAATTATAAATCCAAATACTACATTAATATATAATTCATCTAATTTAAGAACTTTAAATCTTGATTTTGTTCTAAAACCAGAATCAGAAGCAGAAGCAAAAGATATAGTAAGAATAGTAGATTTTTTTAAATTTTATTCAAGAGGTTCTATAACAGATAATGTTTCTGGTGGTATAAAATTTCCGTATCTTTGGTATATTTCTACATCATCTGATATACTTAATAATTATCTTGAATCTGGAGATGCTGAAGAACATTCTATATTTTTTGCCTGTAATTCAGTAAATCCAAGTATAAAAACTAATGTAATGTATTATAATACTTATCCACATGAAGTTGATTTAAGTCTTTCTTTTACTGAAATGATTCCTAGATATAGACAGGAACTTAAAAAAACTTAATATAAATAATATAAATGATAATATATAGATAAAAACTTTATAAATAACTATATAATAAGAATAAATAATAAAAAGATAAAAGAGGTAATAATATATGAATTTTAGTTCATGGTTTGGTCGCAAGGAAAATAGAACAAGTTTTGATTCACCAGAAAACCTATATGACCCGATAAAAAAAGATTATTCTTCGGTGGGTATTGACTCAACATATAATAGAACAGATATGCTTGCTGCTACTGGTATGAGTTTTCCAACTGTAGTAGGTTCAAATTCTGTAGCAGGAATGACAGGATTTTATGGTGGTTATTTTAATTTTTCAGGATGGCAAGGTTCATTTCCTTTCTATGCTATGCATGCGCTTTCAAGATTATATCTTTGGATGGCACAAGATCCAGATATTAGATATGGTGTAGATGAAATAGTAAATGAAGCAGTTATAACATCATATAAGAATAATGTTATAGATTTAAATCTTGATGATTTAGAAATTCCAGAAAAATTTAAAGCAAAAATTCTTAATGAATGGGACACTGTTATAAAATTAATGAATTTCAATAATACAGCGCATTTTCATATAGAAGATTTTTATGTTAATGGTAGAGCATTTTATAAAGTAGATATTAATAAAGATAAAATAAATCAAGGTATTAAAAAAATAAAGCAGATTTCATGTTTTGATATGATTGCATATTTTGATGCTTATAATAATGTATTTAAAGACCCAGAAGGAATGAATTTAAATTTTAAAGAAGGTTATGTAATGACAGAAAATGCATTTAGAAATGCATATTATCTTGGACTTACTAATCCTAATATGATTATGACCCGAAATCAGAATTACTATGTGGCAGTTCCAGCAGAACTTATTGTATATCAACATTCTGGTCTTATTGATTGGAGATCTAATGTTCCAATTTCATATCTTCATTTAGTGATGAAAACATTAAATCAATTAAGAAATCTTAGGGATGCTATGATTATATATCGTATGACTAGAGCACCAGAAAGATTTGTATTTAATGTTGAAGTTGGAAAAATGCAAGCACAAAAAGCAGAAAATTATGTTGCTGAGGTTGCTAATAGACTCAAACAGACAATGGTTTATAATCCTGAAACTGGACAATTTAAAGATTCAGAAGAAAAACTTCAGATATATAAAGATTGGTATTTTCCTAAAGTAGATGGTAAAGGTACTGAAGTTGATGTTCTTCAAGCTGGCAATATGATAGGACAACTTGAAGAAGTAGAATCTATTCAAAAAACTCTTTTCAGACAAATGTTTATTCCACCTAATCGTTATTTTGATGATAATGCAAGAATTAATTTTGGTAATGAAGGTGAAATTGAAAAAATGGAAGTTAAATTTTATAAATTTGTTAAAAAAATTCAGATTCAATATGGAACTATTATGTTCAATTTGTTGAAAAAACAACTTGCATATAAAAATATTGTTACTGAAAAAGAATTTACAAAACATTTAATGCCAAGTATGAAACTTGACTGGGGTACAGATAATGCATTTAATGAAGCACAAACTACTTCAATGTTAAAAAGAAAAGCAAATACTCTAAGTGCTTTCGATAATTATGTTGGAAAATATGGTATTTCTCAATCTTGGGTAACGAAAAAAGTTATGGGATTCACCGATGAGGAAATTAAAGAAAATGAAGAAAACCTTGTAAAAGAATTAAAACGTCAGAATTATCTTGACCAAATTAAGAATGGTCTTTTAAAATTTGATGAAAATGGTGCCGAAGTTAAGCAAGACTTCGGTATGGGTGGCAGTGGAATTCCTGGTTCTGATAGTATTGATAATGTAGGTGGAACTGAAGGAAATCTAGAAGATGAAAATTCAGAAAATCAAGAATCTACTGGAACTACTGATAATAAAGATATAGTTGATGATATTAAATCAACACTTGGAGGTAATATTTAATGAAATTTAATAAAATATTAAAAGGAACAGAATTTGATAAAATTACTATTTTAACAAGAGATAGAGATGGTAATTTATTTAATTTATTAAATTGTATTAAAAGTTTAGGAAATATTGGTCATTCATTTAATATAATAGTCGATCCAAAAGCAGAAAATGAAAAATCATTTAGTTGGGATGGTGATGGTTCTGATTTTATAAAATCAATAGAAAGAGATAAAAATGAAACTTAAAGATATATACAATTTAATTGAAACTGATGGTGGTGAAGTTGCTCCTGCGAGTACTGCTCCAACTTCTAATATTTCAGATTCAGATATTGCAAAAGGTCCAGGAGATAGAATTTTTTCTAAGAAAAATAAAAAAACTGTTATGATGAAAAAACCACTTGTGAATTTTAGAAAAAATAGAATGGAAATTGAAGGTTCAAATGTTTCAAGTAATTCGGGATTAAATGAATTAAAATTTTCAGATTTATTAGAAACCAGAAAAGAAGATAAAGTAGAATCACAAAAAAATATAGAAGAAATGGATGTAAAAATTAAACTTATTCAAAAATTTCTTTCTGAATCTGGTGCTAAAATTGAAAAAATTATTAAAAAATCAGCAGGATTTCATGGAGAGCAAAAAGTAAATATTATATTTTCACATCCATTAAATGATAAAGAACATATTTTAGAACTTACAAATATTCAAGGATATTCTGGATTAAATAGTTGGATGTTACATAGAACTTCAAAAATAAATCCACATTTAGATCCAACATCAAATAGTACTATATATATAAATCCTACTAAAGATAATAAATTATCTTTTGAGGAAAAAATAGAAAATTTAATCCCAAAAAGATTTGATAAATAAAGGATAAGGAGAAATAATTTTTGAAACCAGGATTACGTTCAAGAGGATATAGACGTTGTAAGCAAGGATATTTTACATGCAAGTTTCCAGAAAAGTATATTGGTGATACAAATGATATTATTTATAGAAGTGGAATAGAACTTTCTTATTTTAAATATCTAGATGAAAACAGAAATGTTAAAAAATGGTCGAGCGAATTAATTTCTATACCTTATTTCGACGAATCAACAAACAGACAAAGAAACTATATAATAGATGTATATTTTGAATATGTTTCTAAATCTGGAGAATATGAAAAAGCAATAGTTGAAATTAAAAATTATAAACAAACTTTACCGCCAGAACCATCAAAGAGAACATATTATACGAATCGTGCAATGAATGAGTATAAAAAAAATATATCAAAATGGAAATATGCAAAACAATATGCTAGTAAAAATGGACTTAATTTTTTTATTTTAACTGAAAAGGATATCACGTGATAGTTTCTACAAATCCGATAAAAAATCCATTTAAAATATCAACTATTACTATAGATGATTTTGATATTTCTGATTATTTTTTAAATCTTACTCTTGAAGAAGGTATTTTTAATACATTCATATATGGAACACTTGTTCTTGATAGAAGAAATTTAGTACCTCCAAAAACATGGAATAACCCAGAATTTGGATTTATTAATAGGACATTTAAAATAAACTGGACTCATAATATGAAAGATGAAAATTATGAATTTAATAAAGAAATAGAATTAAAAATATATGGAATCCATGAAAATACAATGGATAATATAGTACTTTTACTTATTCAAGAAGGTGCATATAATTTTATTAATAAACAATTTTGTGATGGATGGAAAGATTTAAATATAAATGAAATTGTAAATGATATAATTTTTACAAAAACAGGAATTAAAAATCTTTCCATCACAAAAACTTCTAATAAATTTACTTATGTAAACCCTATAATATGGTCTCCATCACAGGCACTTAAATATTTACTTCCTATGATGAAATCTGAATCTGGTGATTGTGCATATGTTTTGTTTTCTAGTACAAAAGAATCTGGTAAAATGTATTGTTTACCAGTGAACACATTGTTCAATAATAAAGTATCTGAAGAATTAGTATTACTTGCTAAACAACCAGAAAAAACTACTGATATTGAATTGACATTAAATATGATATTAGGTTATAATTTTAATTCAGATTATTCAAATATACTTGAACAAATGAATGATGATATATATGGGTCTAACATAGAAGAATATGATCCAAAAACAAAAGTATTAAAACCTATAAATATAAATAATATAATACAGAAGAATGTAAAAATGTTAGGATCTGAATCAAGTATATTAGATAATTTTGATACCACAGAATCACAATATGCATTTTATTTTTCTGGAATGAATGGAGAAACAATAGAAAAATCTGAAACAATTTATGAATATTTAATAAAAAATAATATACTTATTTCTGTATATGGATTTAGTACAAGGAATGTTGGTGATATTGTCAACTTAAATTTATATTCTGGAAAAAATATGATAAATGACCCAAGAAATGAATATTCTGGGAATATTATGATTTCAAATATTTCTCATATGTTTAGTATTTCTGGGTATTATCAAAAATTAAGTTGTGTAAGAAGTGGTTATAATAAATATGAGAATCGTGATATTTTATAAATTTAAAGAAATATTTATAAATAATAATAAATTAGTAAAATAAAAGTAAAAATGAATGAAAGGAATAAATATACAATGAAATTTAAAGAAATATCAATAAATGAAAGTTTATCTTTTAAAAGTCCATATAGAGCTTTTTTAGATTCTTTAGTATCAAAATCAAACATTTGGAAAATATCAGATCATAAAGATCTGAAAGATTATATTTCTAATATGCATACTCCAATGGGTGGATTAGACAGTAATAAAACCATAAAAGATAATTCAGCAAAACTATTATCCCAAGTAAATCAGATTAATTCTTTAATAGAGAAAGTTAAAACAGAAGCTAGAAAGATGGTAGAAGAAATAAACAGTGGAATTTATTTGAAAAAGAAATAATTATTATAAAATTTAAAAATACTAAAATGGAAGGAACATCAAATTATGAATAATAAAGAACAATATATTAGAATGATTGATAATGCCAAAAATAACGATTATTTAGGATTTAAAGAAAACTTTGACTCAATGATGGTTGATAAACTTGACCTTGCATTTGAAGCAAAAACAAAAGAAATATATGGAAATAAATTAGAAGAAAAATCTGAAGAAATTGTTGAGGATTAAATAAATTATGAATACTGATGAAAAATTATTTCCACTTTTTGAAACATTTAATGATATAGAATCCGAAATATCAGAAGATGATGGTGGAAAGAAAAATTACTATTTAAAAGGTTTATATACTGAATGTGAAAAGAAAAATGGTAATGGCAGAACATATCCATTTGCTCTTGTTGAAAGAGAAATAAATTCAAGACTTAAACCAAAAATAGAATCAAATGTTGCTTTTGGTGAATTTAGTCATCCAAAAACTCTTGCAGAAATGGCTGAAATTGAACCATCAAGAATCTCACATAGAATAGTTGAACTCAGACCAGAAGGAACAGATTTTTATGGTAAAGCAGTATTGATTCCAGAAGGACTTGGAAAAATTGCTATTGCTATGGTTGAAACTGGCGGTGTTCTTTCTATGAGTTCAAGAGGAGTAGGAAGAATTAATAAAAACTCTGGAATGGTTGATGAATCCTATCGCTTATATACATTCGATCTTGTTATTAATCCAGGAATGAAAAAGGCTTCGCAAACAGCAATCCTTGAAAATGAAGAACTTTTTGTTGATGAGATGGAACTATTTACAAAAGATGAATGGAAAAAAATGGAAAAGAATAGAAAAACATTATTAGAATCATTAATGTTTAGAGTAGATCTTTTAAGTATGATAGAAAATTTAAAAAATTTAAGGTAAATTATGATTTGTAAAATTTGTGGAAAAGAATTTAAAAAACTAAGTAATCATTTAAAATTTAGACATAAAATAACAGTTGAAAAATATTATATTCAATATGTAAATTTAAATTCATCAAATGATTGTTTGTGTTGTGGTTCTAAAACTAAATTTATTAGTGTTCAGAGGGGATATTTAAAATATTGTTCTTATGAATGTGTTAAAAAATCACAAAAGGAAATAATAGAATTAAGAAAAGAAAATAATATTGAAAAATATGGTGTTTCAAATCCAAATAAATTAAATTTAGTTAAAAATAAAATAAAACAAACTTGCCTTACAAAATATGGTGTAGAATCCACAAATAGTTTAAAATTAGTAAAAGATAAAAAACAAAAAACTTATCAAGAAAAATATGGTGTAAATAATATATCTCAATTAGAATCAATTAAAAAACAAAAAGAAAATACTTGTTTAAAAAATTATAGTATAAAATGTGGTTTATTAAAAAATAAAGAAGAAAATATAAAAAAAGAATTTGAAATATTTTATATTTTATTAAAAGAAAGATTAGAAAAAGAAAATATCATACCATTGTTTACAAAAAATGAATATAGTGGATATAATAAAAATTATAGATGGAAATGTAATATATGTAATATAGAATTTATAGATAATATTTATTGTGAATGTCCAAAATGTCATCCATATATTTCATCAGAACAAGAAAATGAAATTTCTTATTTTTTAGATTCTTTAAATATTAAATATAAAAGAAATGACAGAATTTTAATTAAACCATTAGAACTCGATTTTGTAATTCCTGAACATAAACTTGCTATAGAATTTGATGGTATTTATTGGCATTCTGAATTAGCTGGAAAAGATAAAAATTATCATTTAAATAAAACGGAATTGTGTAATTTTAAAGATTATCAATTAATACATATTTTTAGTAATGAATGGATTTTAAAACAAGAAATTATAAAGTCTATTTTAAAATCAAAACTTGGTATTTATGATTCTAAAATTGAGGTGAATGATTGTATCTTAAAAGAACTAAAATATTCTGAAATTGAAGAATTTCTTAATTCTAATCATATTCAAGGTTCTGTATATTCATCTATAAATTTGGGTTTATTTTATCAAGATGAATTAGTTTTTGTTTGTACTTTTTCTAAATCAAGATTTAATAAAAAATATGATTATGAATTACTTAGATTCTGTTCAAAACTAAATATCCAAGTTATTAGTGGTTTAAGTATGTGTTTAGAATACTTTAAATATAAATATTCAGATTCTTTAGTATCTTATTGTAATCGCAGATTTTCAAATGGTTCTATGCACTTAAATGTAGGGTTTAAATTAATAAATTCTTTAAAACCAAATTACTGGTATTTTAATGATAAAACAAATTTATATAATAAAAAAATTATAAAAATACAAAATATGAAATTAAATGGTTATAATAGAATTTTTGACTGTGGTAATTTAGTATTCTCAGTTTAGTAAAAATATAAAGATTAATAAATTGAAAGGTTAAAGGAAAAGAAAAATGAAATTCTCTGAAATTATTAATGAATATAGTGATAGTACAAAATATGTAATACTTACAAAATTAGTTCCCGGTCTTCCTTATAAAATTGGTAAAAGTGTACCAGTACATAATAATGTAAATAAACCTGGTGAAGTTTTTTGACATGTTGGTACAATGATGGTTACTTTACCAAAAGATTCTTACAAATATACAAAATAAATTTAAAATTTAAAAATTATAAATAATAATAAAGTTACAAAATATATTTAATTTTAAAATATTGAAAATTACTGAAAGGAAATAAATATGAAAAAGATTCAAATATTATTTGAAGAATTACAAAAAAAATATCCAGATACAATAGATGATAATTTTGTTACTAAAATTACTGAAGCTGTTAAAGATATCGTAGATACAGAAGTAGAAAAAAAAGTAGAAGTAGAAAAATCTGAAATTCTTGAATCTGAAAAAGAAAAAATTAGAGAAGAATTAAAAGAAGAAATTATTAATGAATCAAAAATAGATAATGAAGATACTATTGAAAAACTTATTAATACACTTGATATTTTCTCTGAAAATGCAATGGAAGAATTTGTAGAAGAACATGAAACTAAAATTACAGAATCAATTAAAACAAATGTTGCTTCTGATGTAGTTGAAAAACTTACTGAAGTTTTAGGAACTCATGGTATTATTACAGAATCAGCAGTAATTGAAAAAGATGCTTATGAAGAAAAATTAGAAAAAGCAAATAAAACTATTTCTAATCTTATGGAACAAATTTCAGAAGCAAAAATAGAAAATACAAAAACAGTAGCAATTGGTATTGTTGATGAAATTTGTGAAAAATTTAATTATGACCAAACACTTAAATTTTATGCACTTATTGAAGATTATTCAATAGATAATGCAGAAGAATTTAAATCTAAAGTTGAATCTCTTGCTGAAATCTTTGAAGCTAAAATTGAAAAAGATGAGGATGAGGATGATGAGGATGAAGATGATAAAGGTGAAAAAGTTGATAAAGATGATATGAAAGATGATGATTCTGATAAAAAAGATAAAGAAGAAAAAGAAGATGATTCTGATTCTGATGATTTTATGGCTAAAGTAAGAAATGGTCTTAAAAAGAAAAAAGAAGATAAAAAAGATTAATAATATTTAAAAATTAAAAAATAATAAATAATAATAAAGAATTAAAATATTTAAGAAATTAAGAAAAAACAAGAAAGGTTAAAAATATGTCAGATAATGTAAAAAAATCTTTAATAGAAGCATATATTACTGCTGCAGAAAAAACAATGGCTCCAGAATCTGCACCAGATACAAGAATGAACAAAAAAGTTAGAAAAATAACTGAAGTTATTTTAGAAAATCAGATTAATCAATTTTGTGAAGTTTCAAAAAAATCTGAATCAGCTTTATTTGAACAAATTCTTGGTAAAAATGGAATTATGAATGAAGATACTGCTCCTACTGCTTCTGTAGCAGATGCCGATATTGCTAAATTTGCAGAAATTTATCTTCCAATCGCTGCAAAAGTTATTCCTTCGTTAGTAATTAATAATATGGTTGGTGTTCAACCTATGACTCAACCTAATGGTTATGTATATGCAATGAGAAGTTTCTATACTCGTTCACCTTATGCAACACTTCAAGATGCTCGTGGTATGACTTACTCAAAAACACAAATACTTAATGTAGCCTCTGCTACCTCAATTGCTGTTGGTTCTGGTAATTGTTGGATTGCAAATGCTGCTGGTGCTGTTGGTTATGTTGTTTACAAAGAAGGCACTTTACTTTTAGTTAAAGTAGCTGATGCAGATACTTTGTTTGCTGCAGCAGATGCTATAACAATTGGTAGTTCTTCAAGTACTACTTATTCAACTGCTGATACTACTGTATCTGCTATATACTTAAATGAAATTGCACAAGCTGCTGGTATCTTTAAGTATTATTCTGGTTATACTAATGCTGGTACTGCTGAGGGTAGTGCTGCTTTTAGTACAGACCAAGGTGAATATGCACAAAATGTTGGTGAAATTCAGATTAGAGTAGAACGTGAAGCTGTTGAAGCTAAAACACGTCAACTCTTCGCTGAATACCCAATTGAAGCAGAACAAGATTTAAGAGCAATTCACAAACGTGATCTTAGAGCAGAACTTTCTGAGATTACTGCTGGTGAAATTGTAAATGAAATAAATAAAGAATTTATTGATAATATTAAAACAGCTGCCCAAATTGGTGGAACCACTACTTTTGATATGGAATCTGCTGATGGACGTTGGGAAATTGAAAAATATCGTTCATTATGGGTAAGAGTTTCACGCGGTGCTAATCAAATTGCACAAGCAACCCGTTTAGGACCAGGTAATTATATTATTGCTTCTCCTGATGTATGTACTGCTCTTTCACAATTAGATGGTTTCTGTGCTGCTCCTCCAAAAGGAACATTTGGAAACATTAGTCCAATAGGTGGAGATTGGTATGTAGGTCGTATTGGTGGAACAATGGATTTATACAGAGATATGTTTGCAACAACTGATTATATTTCTGTAGGTCGTAAAGGTGCAAATGAATGGGATGCAGGTTTATTCTTCCTTCCATACATTCCTCTACAATTCATTGCAGGACAAAGCACAGAGAATTTACAACCTAAACTAAAATTCATGACTCGTTATGGAAAAGTTGCTAATGTATTAAGAGCTTCAAGTTCACAGGTTGCAGATGCTCGTTATTATAGATATATCAATGTAAGTAATCTGTTTACAAACTTATAATCTATAATCTATAAATAGTTTATTATAAATCCTAAAGAATCTTAAGATTCTTTAGGATTTTTTATTTTTGCTAATTATACCACTTTATAAAAATAACTATTGACATTTGAATTTAAAAATGTTATATTGTATAAATAAGTAAAAGCAAAGATAAAAATTATGAGGGTAAAATGTTTATAAAAAAGTTAGAAAATTTAATAAAAGTAAAATACAATAAAAATATAATAGATTTAAACTGTAAATCTATTATGAATATTGTTAGGCACAATAATTTAATAAATGAATTATATGAGGAAACAGATACTCAAAACATGGGAGAAGGATTATACTTATTATTAAATAATATAAAAGATAAACCTAAATGCTATTGTGGCAATAATGTTAATTTTATAAATTTTACATTAGGTTATCATAAATATTGTTCTACTAAATGTATGACAAATTCAGAAACAGTTATAAATAAAAAAATAGAAGTAAGTTTAAAAAAATATGGGACTAAATATAGTTTACAAAATAAAGATATTCAAAATAAAAGAAAAGCAACTTGTATAGAAAAATATGGAGTAGATAATCCATCAAAAAATAAAGAAATTATCAGAAAACTACAATTAAAATCAAAAATTACATTTAAAGAAAATTTTTATAAACAATTAATAAATGGAACCAGACTTTTAAATAAAGTTGAACCATTATTTAAATTGGATGAATATTCTGATATACATAAGAGATATAAATGGTTATGTTTAGAATGCAATACAGAATTTGAAGACAATTTAGCATCAGGTAAAATTCCATATTGCCCAGAATGCAATAAAAAATATCATTCAAAATTTGAAAAGGAGATTTCAAATTTTTTAGAATCTTTGAATATTAAATTTATTCAAAATGATAGACAACTTATTAAACCATTTGAACTTGATTTTGTAATTCCTAAACACAAAATTGCAATAGAATTTGATGGTGTCTATTGGCATTCAGAAAATATTAATTCTGATAAAAATTATCATTTAAATAAAACAATAGACTGTAAAGAACAAGAATATCAATTAATACATATTTTTGAAGATGAATGGAAAACCAAACAAGAAATTGTAAAATCAATACTTAAATCTAAACTTGGTATTTATGATTTTAAAATAGGAGCAAGAAAGTGTATTTTAAAAGAACTTACATATAAAGATATAAAAAAATTTATTAAAGAAAATCACATTCAAGGTTCTGTATATTCATCTATTAATATTGGTTTATTTTATCAAGATGAATTAGTTCAAGTTTGCACCTTTAGTAAATCAAGATTCAACAAAAAATATGATTATGAACTTCTTAGATTCTGTTCAAAACTGAATACTCAAGTTATTGGTGGTTTAAGTAAATGTATTTCATATTTTAAGAAAAATTATTCTGGAACATTAATAAGTTATGCAGATAAAAGATATTCAGATGGTCTTGGATATTTAAGTTCTGGATTTAAATTGGTAGGAAATTCAAAACTTAATTATTGGTATATTTTAAATGGTAATAGATATTCAAGAATTCAGTTTCAAAAACATAAACTCTCTAAATTACTTAGTTCTTTTAATCCTTCTCTTACTGAATGGGAAAATATGCAACTGAATGGATATAATAGAATCTGGGATTGTGGGAATTTAATTTTTGAAATTTAAGCAGTAATCTATAAATAAGTAGTTTATTAAAAATCCTAAAGATCTTAAAATTCTTTAGGATTTTGTATTTTTATAATTTTTAAAAATAAAAAAATTATAAATAATTAAAAGAAAATAAAATATAATTTTTAAGACCGGATGCATTATTTCCTCTACTAAATTCTCCTTAGAGTGCATTTTCGGTCTTTTTTATTTTTAACTTTTGATTTAATTTTATAAATACTTATAAATAATAATAAATAAACTGAAACCAAATAGAAAGAAATGGAGATACTTAAAAATGAAAGTAAAACTTAAACCAGAATTTGTAAATGATATAACTCTTGAATCTGGAGCATATAGATATTTTACATTTAGTCCAGGTAAAGTATATGATATAGACCAAGAAACATATAATAGAAATCGTAATTATTATTTTGATAATGTATTTGAAGATGCCTTTGTACCAGATATTAGAATAATTCAACCAGAAATAGTTCAACCAGTTCAACCAATTCAACTAATACAAGAACCTGAAAAAATAGAAGAAATTCAAGAAGATAATATCATTGAAGAACCTATATTTGATACATCTAAAGAACTTGAAATTGAAACAGAAGAAATTAAACCAATTAAACCAGTAGAAAAAGAAAAATTAGAAAAACCAAAAGAAACAGAATCTATAAATAATCAAAACAAAAAAATAAACAAAAAAATAAAATAAGGAAGAATATAAATGTCAACTTCAATACCATCAAGTGTATCAGATTTAAAAAATTATATTAAAGCAAATCTTGGTTCTGATATAGTTCGAGTAGAAATTACAGAAGACCAATATAATATAATTATAGATGATTCTCTTCAAAAATTTTTTAATTATGTTTATGATGGTTATGATAAAGTTTATCAACCAATAACACTACCAACAACAGGTACTACTGGAATGAGTACAGTTACATTACCTAATAATATTTTAAGTGTGGTAAAAGTATTTGGTCAAATTCAACCACTTAATTTTAAAGTTTATTCATACATTTATGAACCAAGTAATATTATAGCAAATCGTGAATATACATTTTCATTTTCTAAATATTCACATATACTTACAATAAATGAAACACCAGAAAAAGATACTGCTGCAGTTGCTTATGTATACAGAAAACTTGATGAAACAATATATACAGATCTTTATAATCATGAATGGTTAAAAAAATATATTATTGCTAAAGCTAAAATCCAATGGGGTCAAAATTTAAGTAAATATGGTTCAGTAGTACTTCCTGGTGGAATGACACTTAATGGGGAATTTATACTTAATGAAGGTAAAGAAGAATATAGACTTGCTGAAGAAGAACTCTATAACAATTTTGCTTTTTATCCTTTGCCTCAAGTAATGTGATATTTATAATATTGTAATAAATAGATAAGGAAATAATAAATGAAAATGAATGATGTTAAAGAATTAAATGAAATAGATAATACTGAAAAAACTGAAAATTCTGATAAAAAATTTAAAGATTATTGGAACCAATTATTAAGAAGAACTAATAGTAAAATATCACCTATTATATATGAAAAAAGAAAAATAGAAAATATTGAAAATGGTATTTATGCACTTATTAGAGTTTCTAATAATAATATAGCAATAACTGGAACTAAAATTTCAGAAAATAAAGATAAAATAAAAAAAATTCTTGAAACTCCAGGTGAATCAATTATTACAAAATTAAATATGAAATTAGTTACTATTGGAAATGATAAAGATAATCCTGGAACATATTTTGTATGTGGACCAACTATTAATGATTTTGGAACATTTGATAAATTTGAAGATGCTTGGAAATATTTTCAAACATTTAGAATTCCTTGGGATCCTAAATTATTATCACAAATGAAAGAAAAAGATGGTACATATTCTTCTATGATTCCAACTGATGTAGACCCTAAAAAACTTAATAAAGGATATGAAATAGACCAGTATCATAAAAGACAAGAAAGAATTGCTAGAGCAAAAGGAAATGTAAAAACATACTTTAATAAACTTTATAAACAAAAAGAAATCCGTGAATGGGATTTACCAAATTCAAAACTTGGATTAGGACAATTTTTTGATACTCCAGAACCATCATTAAGAAAAAAGGATAAATAAATGTCTGTAACTAATCCAGCTAAAAATCCTGATCCAGTAAATGCAAGTCCTTGGTTTACATTTGATACTAATTATTTATCCACATATCAAAAAAATTGCTATGAGGAAACTGTGCGTCTATTTGGGTTTGACGTAAAATATATTCCTCTTGAATTTATAAGTTCAGATATAAATTATGTATTTGGAGAAATTAATAAAGTTAATTTCCCAGTTGCATATAGTATCAGAATGAAAGTAGAAGGATATGATGATCTCCATAAAGCATTATTGAATTATAATAAATTTGGATTATTTATTCAACCAGATTCAGTGGAAGTTTCTGTTTCTAAAAATGATTATGAAACAATAGTTTCATCTACTGATAAACCAAGAGCAGGAGACCTTATATACATTACAATTCATGATGAAAACATACTATTTGAAGTTGCTTCTTGTTCATTGAAATTTGATTCATTCTACTTGTTCAGTATTAAACTTTACAATTACAATGCTATGGAAAATATTTCTACTGGGGTTCCTGGGATTGATAATGTTGCTAATGTTCTTGATAATGTTTCAGCAGATTTAAACCAAAATGATAAGATCACAGAAATAAACAATGAAAATGAAGATTTTAAAGAACCAAATAGTATATGGGGGACTTATTAAAATAATGCAATATTACTATTTTAATGCTATAGAAAAAGTAACCGTGGGAATTCTTGCTCTTTTTAATGATATTTATATTTCACAATATAAGTACAATAATACAACCGGAAACTGGGTAAAATCTTACTATCGAGTTCCTGTGGAAATTGGAAGTAAAGATAAAATCCTTCGTGAATATGAAAATATAAGTTTATCTAATTCTCCTAAAAGATATCCTAATGTTCCGAGATTTTCTTTAATGTTGAATAATATAGAAAAATATAATGATAAACAAACTAATCAGATGAATATTATAAAAAATCAATATACAAGTACTGATAATGGTAAAAAAATAATGACTTATGTTAGAAATCCTGCTTGGTGGAAAGCAAATTATACATTGTTTATTCTTACAAAAAGAATGGATGATATGACTCAAATTATGGAACAAATTTGTCCAGTATTTCAACCACAAAGGTCACTGAATATAAAGTTAATTCCAGAACTTGATATTTCTATATCTTTAGAAACTACAATTTCAAATAGTATTACATTTGAATTACCACAAGAACTTGATTCTGAAACAATAAGATTTGTAAATTCAAGTATTGATATTCAAGTTCCAGTACCTATGTTTCCACCTATAACTGATGCAAAAGTAATTTCAAGTATAATTACAAGATTTGCAGCAGTAAATACTTTTGATATTAATATGAGTGATATTCTTGATTCAGAGGAATTCAAATTATATGGAGATAGAAATCTTAGTACATCAATAAAATTAACAACTGGAAATAAAGAATCTTGGGTATTCACAAGAGATGGAAAAACAAGTAAGATTAAATTAAGTTCATTGATAGTATCTGATATAAACTAATAAATAATTAAAATAGAAATAATAAAGAAATAAGATAGGAGTAAAATATAAAATGACAGGTGAAAAATGGTGTATTGAAGGAATTAAGGCAATAATGAATCTTTCATTTTCTGGTACAAGTGCTACAGAAAGACTAGAATTATTTTTCTTTAGTAACGATGCAAATCCATCAGTATCATCTACAAATACTGATTTTACTGAACTTGGTACAAGTACTGGATTTGGAAGAGTTGAACTTAATAAAGCAAGTTTTTCAAATGCAGATGTAACAACTGGAACAAGTTCAATAGTGTATACAATGTATAATGGAACAACTGGACTTGCATTTACAAGTCTTTCAAGTTTTAATATGTATGGATATGCAATAAGGTCTAAAACATTACAAAATATATATTATGTAAAAAATGTAGGACTTCATGCAATGCAAGCAACTGATATTTATACAATCAATCCTCTCCAGCTTCAAATGGAAATTTAAGGATAATCTAAGGTAGAAAAGGTATAAAAAGATAAAAATGAATATTAAAAAAATAAATGATAAGATAAATGCAAATTTTAATTTTTCTGATTCTAAATCTGAAATTAAAAATAATTCAGATGATTTCATAGATGATTTAGATGATATTTTTAAACCTACTGAATCTGATGAATCTGATAAATTAGCAGAACCAGAAAACTCTCTTGAAACTATAAATTATGATGAACAAGATATTAATCTTTATACAGAAAATCCAGAACTTATTGAAGAAATAGACAGATATAAAAAACAAAGAAAAGATTCTATTAATATTTTAGTAAGTGCAAGAGATAATATAGAAAAATTAATAACAGATAAAGATTATATTAATTCTATTTTAGTAGGTAAAGGACAAAAGGATATAGAAGCATTATCTAAATTATTAACAAGTTTAACTACAATAACTGATAAAATAGATATATTATCTTCTCCATCAAAAGTAGAAATTTTTATAGATCCACCAGAATCTAAAAAACAAAAAGATGATGATAAACCAGTTGTAAATATTCAAAATAATTTTTATGGAAATCCTGCTGAACTTATAAAAATAATGAAGGGTGAAACCGAAAACAATGAATAATTCATTTAAAATATTACATAAATTAAGTGAAAATAATGAACAAGCTGAACTTTTTTCTAAAGATTTAAATTTTGATAAAATAGAATCAGAAGATTCATTTAAAAATCTATATGCTTTAACAGAAGCTATTTCTTTATCACAGTATAAAGATGTAGTTAAAGATTCAAAAATAGGTAAAGAATATCAAGATAGATACAAAGATTTATTTTCAAAGTATTCTCATGATAAAAATGCATATAGAATATATTTTGACCTTAAACCAGAAGAATCAGAAGAAAAATTAAAACCACCATCAGAAATAAATAGATTTCTTTTTAACAAAAGTATAGAATTAGTTGATTATAAAAAAGGACTTGTTAAAGATAAATATGGTCGAGAAGTTAAACTTGGTAAAGTGCTAAAAGAAAATCCTGAATTATTGAAAAAATTTAATGAAGACCCACAAAGAACTGCATCTAAAGACCAAAAATATAAAGTAGTAATATCAAGACATCCATATGATATAGCTGGAATGAGTACTGGTCGTGGTTGGACTTCATGTATGAATCTTGAACATGGGGAAAATAGAGAATTTGTTCCTATGGACATTCATGAAGGTTCTTTGGTTGCTTATGTAATTAAATCTACAGATACTAATATTACACATCCAGTAGGTAGATATATAATAAAACCATATCTTAAAAAATATTCAAATGATAAAATATTCAAAGTAGACCCAACTTCTTATGGAACTAAAATTCCTGGTGACTTAAAAGTAATAAATTCTTGGTTAGATGATGCAAATAAAGATAAAGAATTAGGAAAATATACCTTAAACCAAAATTTATATCAATGGGATTTACCAACTCATGTATATAATTTTAGTAAAAATCCAAAAGACTCAGTTAAGAATTTAAATGTATTGTTTAAAGATATAGGAGTTAATGTAGAATACAAAGAAACACCAGATGGAACTGAAATAAATGTAAATGATAATTTAGAATTTAAATATATAGATGAACTTCCACCAGGAATAAATAATGTTTCTGGGGATTTTAATTGTTCTCGTAATTTTAAACTTAAATCATTAGAAGGTGCTCCAGAATCAGTTGGCGGAGATTTTAATTGTTCTCGTAATGATTTTAAATCATTAGAAGGTGCTCCAGAATCAGTTGGTGGATATTTTAATTGTTCTTATACTAAAATTAAATCATTAGAAGGTGCTCCAAAAACAGTTGGTGGAGATTTTAATTGTTCTTATACTGAAATTAAATCATTAAAAGGTGCTCCAGAATCAGTTGGTAGAGATTTTAATTGTTCTCGTAATTTTAAACTTAAATCATTAGAAGGTGCTCCAGAATCAGTTAGCGAAGATTTTAATTGTTCTTATACTGAAATTAAATCATTAAAAGGTTTATCAAAAAAAATTGGTAGAGATTTTAATTGTTCTCGTAATTTTAAACTTAAATCATTAGAAGGTGCTCCAGAATCAGTTGGCGGAGATTTTAATTGTTCTTATACTAAAATTAAATCATTAGAAGGTTTACCAAAAAAAATTGGTGGAGAGTTAATCCTTAGTGAATCATTGGATGGTGTTTATTCTGAAAAAGAAATTCGTGCAATGTCTGATGTTAAAGGTAAAATTTCTGGGTGTAAATTAAATCCAGACAAGAAAGTAGAACCTAAATCAGAAACCATAGAGAAACCAATGGAATCAGAAGCTAAAAAATATGAAAGTATGGAAGATTTTATTAAAAATTTAAATTCAGGATTAAAAAAATGGGGATGGAAAAAAGATTCACCTGCATATAAAGCAGTAAATAATCCAAAAAATTTATTAGATAGTTTATTAGGAGAACATGAAATAATTGAAAAATTATTTATAGATAAACTTGGATATGATAAAGCTCATGAATTAGCTAATAAAGAAATTATTAAAAAAATAAGAAATAGTAATCTACTTCAAGATGATTACACAGATAAACAAATAATAAATGGAATATCTGCTATACATGATGTGATGCATAAAATTGGTAATGATACTATTGATGATAAAATATATAAACCGTCTGGAATGGCAAAACATGTATTTAATAATTTATTAAATGGTGTTTATGAAAAACCAACTTATTCTTCTCTTGAAGAATTTTATAATAATGTAATTAATAAGGAAAAATCAAAAGAATCAAAGGAACTTCCAAAACCAGAAACTTCAGTAAAAGAAATACCTAAAGATAATAACGCTAAAACTGAAACTTCAACAAAGGAAAATCCAAAATCAGAACCTCCTAAAAAAGGGGAACCAACAGAAGAACCTTGGCAACAAAACATATCTGATATTATAGATAGGAATGTTTTCAAAGAAACCGTATCACCTTCAATACAAAAGGACGGTCAGAAAGTAATTGATGCCGCAATCAAAGGTGATATTGATGTTCTTAATAATATTCTATCAAAATACATAAGAGACAAAGGAATAGATGAAAATGGAAGTGGTGTCGGCCCCAAAAAAGCTAAAAAACCACGCACAGGTGCTGTTGCTGTTTGGAATGCCGCACAGAGAGCAAAAGAAAATTTAACAAAAGAAATCCAAATAGAACCTAAAGATAAAGAAATAAATAAAAAACAAGATTCAAATTCTACTTCTCAACTTTATATGGATGAACCTGTAAATATAGTTGCTTACTTTATAAAAGAAGGTGCAGGAAATTATAAACTTGCTCGTCAAAAATTTACTTCTTGGATGAATAGTACTAATAAACTTTTCAAAGACCCAAATAAACGTAAGTATCAACCTAATGTTCAAAAAGCAAGAGAAATAATTACTAAATACATAGAAGCAAAAACTGGAACACAAAATGGGCAAAAATCTAATACTGGATTTAAAAATATATTTAAATCTAATCAAACTAATAATAGTAATAAATAAAGGAATTATATGTCAAAACCATCTTTAAAAGAAATACCAAAAGAATTTAGAGAAATACCAGATATACCAGTTGAAGTAGCACCAAAAATTGATTATAAACCATTTCCGTGTTCATTTGATGGTGAAGAAGGAATAAAACCACCAGGAACTAATATAGATTATTCTCCACAAATGCTTCAGGAATTTTATAAATGTGCAAGAGATCCATTATATTTTATTGCAAATTACTATTACATTGTAGACCTTGACAAAGGTTTAGTACAAATAGACCTTTTTGATTACCAAAAGGAACTTGTACAACATGTTCATAATAATAGATTCAGTATTGTATTTGCTTCAAGACAAGTAGGTAAAACTATTATATCTGGCGGATATATTCTTTGGTATCTGTTGTTTAATGATTATAAAGAAATTGCAGTTCTTTCTAAAACTGGACCAGATGCAAATGATATTATGAGAAAATTAAAACGTTCTTATAAAGCAATTCCACAATGGCTTCAACAAAATATTGTTAAATGGAATACTGAAACTATAGAGTTAGAAAATGGTTCTAAAGTATTTGCACGATGCACTACGGAAGATGCTGGAAGGTCTGCTGCTGCAAATATATTATTCCTTGATGAATTTGCATTCGTGCCTACAAACATAGCCCAGAGCTTCTATACATCTGCATATCCTATTATATCAAATTCAAAAACATCAAAAGTTATAATATGTTCAACTCCTAATGGATATAATCATTTTTATGTGATGTACTCTAAGGCACTTAAACATGAAAATTTTTATAAACCATATATAATATATTGGTGGCAATTCCCGGGTAGAGATGAACAATGGAAAAAACAAACTATTGCTAATCTCTCTATGGAAGAAGGAATTGATGGAGAAGCTAAATTCGCTCAGGAATTTGACCTTCAATTTGATAATGTTTCAATGAGAGCATTAATTTCATCTGATATTCAGAAAAGAATTTCAGACCATATATTAAATGATGTAAATGAAATAAAACTTGAAGAATTCCAAGATATAGAAAATCTTTCTATATTTGAAGATGTTCAAAAAGGATATGTTTATTTTATTGCTTGTGATACTGGTTCTGGAGTTGGTTCAGATAATTGTGCTGCATCTGTAATAAAAATTGAACGGGGCAAATATAGGCAAATTGCAACATTCTATGATAATTATATAAGTACAATAGAATTTGCAGAACTTATAAATAAATTATCATTGTATTATAATAATGCATATCTATTAATTGAAAATAATGGAATAGGTATTTCTACTGTAGAACATCTTTGGTATGTTTTAGATACAAGTACTTTAATTACAATTGATAAAAATGGACTTGGAGTTAAAATGACAAAACCATTCAGAGCAAAAGGAATTATAAAACTAAAGGAATATCTTAAATATGATACACTTGAAATAAATGATTTTAGAGCACTCCAAGAAATTTCCAAGTTTACTCAGAACCTAAAAACTAAAAAATTTGAAGCAGAAGCAGGAAGTAATGATGATTTTGTAATGGGATTAGTAATATTTTCACATTTTGCATCAGACCTTCAATTTGATAGTTTTCTTGATGGAAATTCAAGTGGAGGTGTTGAATCTATAAATGCTCTTATCAAAGAAAAAATCAAAGAAGATAACCCCTTTATTATGAATTATGATAAGATTCTTCAATCTAATGTGGTGAATTTGGTGACTTCAGAAGATTTTAGAAAAATGATGCCACCAAGATTTTAAAATACACAATATAATTTTAAGTTAGATACAGAATAAAAAATGGTAAGGTTCAATAAGAACTTTACCATTTTTCAAAATATTATTAATATGTATTATTTTTAGAAGATATAATTTTTAATAATCATACCTTTAGGATTTGTTATTCTTGCATAAGAAAATCCATCATTTTTGATTTTTTCAATAGTTTTGTTTAGAGTTGGTTTAGACTTAATACCCTTAATATTAACATTTCCATTTTTTCCATAACAATAAATGTTATAGAGAGTTTTCTTTTCATAAGGTTTAGTAACAGTACGTGCTTTAGTACGAGTATAAGGTTTACGAACTTTAGCAATCATAGTAGTTTCCATTTTAAATCTCCTTTTTTGATTAGAGTGATTAAAGTGATTGAAGCTTACAGTAGATAATATAATATTTAAAATTTTAAATGTCAAGCATTATTTTTAAATTTTTAAAACTTTTTATTTTCAATTTTATAAATAATTTAAAATGAACTTATTATATAATTTTATAATGATTAAAAATGAAAGGTAAAAATACAATGTCTAAAACTCTTTACCCTGGAATTTCTTTTAGCGAGACTGATTTAACTGCGGTTGTTCGTACACAAGTTTCTAATCTCGGTGCTATGTGCGGTAGATTCCAAATGGGACCAGTTGGAACGCCTGTTTTAGTAGCAGATAAAAATGATTTAATTACAAATTTTGGAATTCCTATTTCCAATGGAACAAATTCAAATAATCTTGAAGATTGGCATAATGCTGCAAATTATTTAGGTTATGCATCTGGTCTTTATATATGTAGAGTAGAATCTCCACTTTCTAAAAATGCAGCAATAAATTTTAATGGTTCTTCAAGTTATGCTTTTACTGTATTAACTGGTGGAACTGCTGTATATATTCCTGATGGTGCAGATATGGATTTATATTATTCAACAATGTCTGGAACTGGTTGGGCTGGATTGAATATAGTTGCTAAAAATCCTGGTGTTTGGGGAAATGATTTATCAGTAGGTCTTGTACCAGAAAATGAACTTAGATTTAACAATGCACCTGCATATTTTGATGGATATTACTATAATTATAAACAAAATTTAACTTTATCAGGAAATGTTGGTGGACTTGTTGCTATTGGTTCAACTGCTCAATATCTTACTGATGCTTCAAGTCAAACTGGATATATTGTAGAAGTTGCTGGTAATGGAACATCTGTTACAGTTGCTTATAATTCTGCTACATTTGGTTCTGGTGTAAGTATTAATCTTGGTCAAACATATGCTGCATCTGGAGCTAAAATTATTGATGCAATAGGAGCAATCACAACTCTTGGATTTAATACATTTATGGGTGATTTTGATATTGCTCTTGGAACTAATGAAGTTGCAATATCTGTATATTATAAAGATGTTCTTAAAGAAACACATATTGTTTCTGTTACTTCAACAGCAGTAAATAATTATAAACAATCAACATATGTTGATAATTGGCTTGAACAAAATTCTGGTCTTATTTCTGCATATTATAATACTGGATTAGCATTTAATCTTGGATATTATACAACTGTTGTGGATTTACTTTCAGGTACACTTGCTAATGCTTCTTATATAACAGATGCTTTAGTAGTAAGTGCAATGGATAATGCATTCAGAGATAAAAATAAATATCCTATTGCATATTTATTTGATGGTGGATTTACAACTACTACTGTTCAAAATAATATAGTTTCAATCATTGAAGCAAGAAAAGATTGTTTTGGTATTACATCAGTAGGTAAAACAATGCCAACAACATCACAAACTGCTGCAATTGATACTGCAACTACTGGATTGAAAGCAAGAAGAGCTGCAATTACTGCAAGTACTTATGCTGCATTTTATGGAAACTTCAAATGGCAAAATGACCCATATACTGGTAAACCTTTTAAATGTTCAATTTCTGGAGATGTAGCTGGTATATATGCCCGAAATGATTTACTTACAAATCCTTGGTGGGCACCATCTGGATATAATCGTGGTGGAATTAATAATGTAATTAAACTTGGAATGAATTTCTCTAAAGTTAATCAAGGAATTCTTCATACAAATCAGATAAACCTTGTAAATTATGACCAAAGAGAAGGTGGATATTATTTAATGTCTCAAAAAACTCTTACTGGAAGACCAAGTGCATTCTCTGATATAAATGTAAGACGTTTGTTTACTTATTGTGAAAGTGCAATAACTAATGCAGCTAAAGCTTTCCAATGGGAATTTAATGATAATATTACAAGAAATAATTTTTCAAGTATTGTTAATAATTTCCTTGGTACAGTAAAATCAAGACGTGGTCTTTATGATTTCTTAGTTGTTTGTGATACGACTAACAATACTCCAGATATTATAGATACTAATCAATTAATTATGGATGTTTATATAAAACCAGCAAGAGCAATTGCATGGATTACAATAAACTTTACTGCTGTTAGAACTGATGCAAGTTTTTCTGAATTAGTTTCATAAATTTAAAAAGGAGTAAAAGATTTTATTTCTTTTACTCCTTAAATATAAATAATAAAAAAGGAAAAATAAAAATGAAATTTTCAGACATAAAAATATTAAATGAAGAACAAAATTTTAAAAATGGTGATAAAGTTTATTTAACAAAAGATTATGAGGATAAACCAGGAGAAAGATTTACTGTTTCTGATGTAAATATAGAAAGTAAAAAATGTAGAATAAGTGATAAAGATGGTCGCGGATGGAATGTTAGATTTTATCAATTAACTAAGAAAAAACCATAAATACATTTATGCCAGGTAATAAATATAAAGAAAGTAAATAAAATAGAGAAAATTGGAATAATAGGAATAAATAATTAAAAAGGAAAATATAAAATGAAATTTAAAAATTTAACAGAAAAAATAGAATTAGATCAAATTAATGAAGAAGCTAGTCCTGAAGCATTGCAAAAAATAAGAGATAAAATAAAATTTCATCAAGAACAAATTAAATTACTTAATCAAAAATTTATTACTCTCAGAATGAAATAATAAATCTAAAAAGGAATTTTTAATGAAATATTCAGATATAAAAATATTAAATGAAAATAATAATATAGAAATTGATAATTCTAAAAAAATAGACATACATGATAAAAATATTATTAAACAAATAACTTATGAACTTATAAAAGAAAAGAAAAAAACAGGTCATTATAATGTATCTATTAAATATAAAGGAATAATACCAGTTTCAATGGCAATTTCAACCTTTGATTCAAAACCATTTAATAAAAAACAAGTTAGAATTTATATTGCTGGAATTACTGAAGATGGGAGTACTTATCAAGCAGATTTAGCATATTTAAAACCAGTAGAAGCAGGATATACAGAAAAAGAAGTTAATGATATGTTATTAAGCAGAGGATTTAAATCTAAAAAGGAAAAATAAAAATGAAATTTAAAGATTTAACAGAAAAAATAGAATTAGATGAAATTAATGAAGAAGCTAGTCCTGAAGCATTACAAAAAATAAGAGATAAAATAAAATTTCATCAAGAACAAATTAAATTACTTAATCAAAAATTTATTACTCTCAAGATGAAGTAATAAAAAATATATAAGTTTAATTCAAAAATAAATTTGTAAAAAAGTGTAAAGAATTATTCTTTACACTTTTTTAATTTTACAATCCCTTCTAAATATTTAAAATCCAAAAAATATAAGTTTCAAATTTTATAAATAATAATATAGACTAAAGAAAATCTATATTTATTAAAATTATAAATATATAAAAATAGTATTTTGTATTATAAATTAAATTCAATTAAAAAGGAAACAAAGAAAGGAAATATATAAAATGGCAACTCCGTTATATCCAGGCGTAATTTTTACTGAAACAGATATGTCTACAGTTGTAGATTCTGCAATAAGTTCAATACCTGGATTTGTTATAAGAGCACAAAAAGGCCCAATAAATAAACCTATTTTAGTTACAAATGAACAAGATCTTAAAGATTGGTTTGGTGAACCATTTAATGGTACTTTAGGTGCAGCTTGTACATTTAATAATCTTAAAGATTGGTTCAGTGTATCAAATTTTTTATCATATTCAAATGGTGCATATGTAGTTAGAGCAGAAGTAGATGCTGGAGACCAAGCATATAATGCAGCACTTCAAAATTCTGGTTCTGCTGTAGATGTAACAAATCTTTCTATCAATGTTCTTAATGGTTGGGATTATGATAGTTCTAACTTTATTGCTTCTCATAAATTTACAGATAATTATCTTGGTATTTTTGCAAAAACACCAGGATTTTTAGGAAATGATATTTCAGTTGCAATGTATATAACTGATGCTACTGATACAGTTGCAAATAAAGGTGGAGCAGGTTCAGGTTGGGACACTTGGAAAACAGCTAATGTAGATTTTAAAGAATTTGATACATATCCAATATGGTCAAGTGCTGGTAAAAGTGAAGCAGCTATAATTGTATATTATGAAGATGTTATAGTTGAAAAATTTATTGTATCTCTTGACCCAGATGGTAAAAATCAATATAATGAAAATTACTACATTGGGGATTATCTTAAAAAATATTCAAATTATATTTCTGCATATTTTGAAGGTGAAGCTGGATGGATTGCAGCAATGACAACTGGTTTTGTAAAAACAGATTTAGTTAATGGTTCATTGGAAACTGGTGCAAACTTTGATGATACTGATGTTACTGCTGCCCTAGATTTTTATTCTAATCCAGATGAAATTCAAATAAACTTTTTAGTTGATGGTGGATTTAATTCAAAAACAGTAGCAGATTATATTGCAACAATTGTTGCTCTAAGAAAAGATTGTTTTGGTATAATTGGAGCAAGAGTTTCTGATATTCAAGGACTAACTGCTGCTATTGCTACAACTAATTTAATTACATATAAAAAGACGTTATCAATTACTGGAACAAATTCAACTTATGTTGGATTCTATGGTAATATTAAGAAAATGTATAATAAATTTCAAGATAAATATTTCTGGATTTCTTGTAGTTCCGATGTAGCTGGACTTATGGCTAGAACTGATTCTGCATTCTTCCCATGGTATGCAACAGCTGGAGGTAATCGTGGTGTATTACAGAATGTAACAGCACTTGGATTTAATCCTACTGATGTTCAAATAGGACAAATGTATCAAATAAATATTAATACAATTAAATTTGATCCACAAGCTGGAAATATTATCAATGGTAATAGAACATTATATCCTGCAAGTTCAGCATTTAGAGATATTAATGTAAGACGTTTGTTTACTTATTGTGAAAATAATATTTCAAGAGCAATGAAGTTCTTCTTGTTTGAATTCAATGACACTCTTACAAGATCTAATGTTTATTCAATTGTCAATAATTTTATGGCAACAATTCGGGCAAATCGTGGTTGTTATGACTATCTGGTAGTTTGTGATACAACTAACAATACTCCTGATGTTATAGATAACAATGAACTTATAATTTCTATATTCATTAAAGCTTCAAGAGTTATTGAAAACATCGAAATTCGCTTCGTTGCTACAAGAACATCACAGGAATTTTCCGAACTTGTTGCGAGATAATAAAAATAATTTTAATAGAATAAAATAAATAAATAAAAAGTAATTTCAAGAAAGGAATTAATTAAATGAGTACAATAGATGTTTTTAGAGATAAAATATCAAATATGGCAGCACCTAATAGATTCCAAGTAGAAATGCAATTTCCAGCATTTGTTACTGGATTAGGTGACCTTCCAGATGTATGTAAATTTATGTGCAAAGGTGCTTCAGTACCAGCAGAAACAATTGGTCAAATAGATATTCCATATCATGGTATGACTCTTAAAGTTTCTGGTGATCGTGAATATCCTGATTGGACTGTTACAGTATATAATACAGAAGATTGGGATGTAAGAACTGCATTTGAAACTTGGTTGAAATTTATTCATGATCCTGATACTAATTTAAAAACTTCACATCCAAGTTATCAAGTTGATTTAATTGTTAAACAACTTGGTATTAATACTCTTGATGGTGATTCTCCAATTGCTACATATCAGTTCATGCATGCATGGCCTAAAAATATTAGTGAAATTGCACTTGATTTTGAATCTTCAAATGCGGTAGAGACCTTCAGTGTCGACTTTTCATATCAGTATAGTAAAAGAATCTAATATTCAAATATAATAAAATAAATAAAAATCTTAGTTAAAATTAAATAACTAAGATTTTTTTATGTCTAAAACTAAAAATACTTCTTGACATTCATATTTCTATTGATTATATTAGAAGTATTATAATAACTTAAAGAAAGAGATTGAATAATGTTTACTGGATATATTTATTTAACAACATGTTTAATAAATGGTAAAGTTTATATTGGTAAAAAAGAACTTATTGAATGGTTACAATCTTTAGATTATTTAGGTTCTGGATTACTAATTAAAAGAGCAATAAATAAGTATGGTACTGAAAACTTTAAAAAAGAACTAATATGTTACTGTTCTTCAAGAGAAGAACTAAATAAAATGGAAAAATTTTTTATAAGTTATTATGAATCAAATAATCCAGAAATTGGATATAATATTTCTAAAGGTGGTGACGGTGGGAGAACTTGGCAAAATTTAAAATATACAGATTCTGAAAAATATAATGAAATATGTAAAAAAATAAGTGAGTATAGAAAAGAATATTTAAAAAATATAGAAAATAATACATGGCATTATCCACCATCTCAAGATACTATAAATAAAAGAATACAAAAATTAACAGGTCAAAAAAGAACAGAAGAAACTAAAGAAAAAATGAGTATTATTGCTAAAAATAGACCACAATTTACTGAAGAACATTGTAAAAATATAAGTATTGCAAGAACTGGTCAAGTTGCTTATAATAAAGGAGTTCCTGCTTCTGAAGAATCTAAGGAAAAGAATAGACAAGCACATTTAGGTAAAATAGTTACTGAAGAAACTAAAATATTACATTCTTTAAATAGCAAATTAATGTGGGCAAAAAGAAAAAATAAAATTGATGAAATTAAAAAATTAGAAAAAGAAATTCAATTATATAAAGAATTTATAAAATTAAAAGGAAACTAATGAAAACTAATTACAAAAAATTTTTTGAAGATAATAATTTAAAACCAAGAAAATCACAAGTTGAAATTCTTGAATTCCTAAACAAAAATGAACAATCAAAATATTATATAATTGATGCACCAACAGGATGCGGGAAATCACATGTAGCATTATCTTTATCTGATTCTAATAAAATTTTTATATTAACGGCCACAAAATATCTTCAAGATTTATATTTAAGTCTTTTTAATAATGATGATTTAGTAATGATAAAAGGTAAATCAAATTATACTTGTTACTATGATGAAGATTTAACTTGTGAAACTGGAAAATGTTTTACTGATTCAGATTTAAGAAATGATTGTAAATCAAAAGGTATTTGTCCATATTACAACCAACTAAGCAAAGCTATTAATGCAAAAATAATAATAACAAATTATGATTATTTCCTATATGCTATAGATAATCATATATTATCACCAAGAGATATGTTAGTATGCGATGAAGCACATGTTCTTGAAGATAAAATAATAAATTTTTCTGAAACTAATCTAAATCTTTCTGATATAGCAATGAAATTTAAAATAGATTTTGAGAACCTAAAGTTTTTAAATAATAATGAATCTGAAAATTCTATTACTTTAGAATCTATTTACAAGAAATTAACAAGTAAATATGAAGAATATAAAGATATAGTATCAAATATAATAGATAAATATTCAGAAACTTCTTCAAGAATGGGTCCAAGATTTATGATGTCAAAAGATGATAAAAATAATCTTGCAAAATATACTGGATTATACAGAGAAATAGGTACTATAATAAAAAGACTCGATATTTATTTTGCTACTTCAAAAATATATAAATGGATTTATAATGTAATTTCAGTAAATGAAATTTTTATTTCTCCATATAAAGTTTCTGGATTATTTCAAATTTACTTTAATGGAATTGCAAACAAGTTTCTCTTTATGAGTGCTACTATGGGTGATATAAATGAATTTATTGAAGAATTTAATTTTGATAAAAAA
>Ga0265297_10002575_pt1 | contig 36153 bp, 34 predicted proteins | sample Munlanlwell13791_FD_192502 | JGI IMG/M metagenome (GOLD analysis project Ga0265297, IMG submission 192502) | Leachate microbial communities from a municipal landfill in Southern Ontario, Canada - Leachate well 137-91 | ecosystem: Engineered > Solid waste > Landfill > Unclassified | place... | reverse complement strand
CCTATATGACCCGGCCGAGGAGAAGCCCGCGACGAGACGGCGTTTGAGGCGAGGAGCGATAGCGAGAAGAGCGCGCCGATTCGTTCCGTCTGCTGACATCTTGAGTCTCAAAGAGCTTCACGACGACAAAGGTCTTACCGGGGACAGGCCGCTAATGTATCACAGGTATCCTCAGCCCGCCGCGGACTGTCCCCTATGACTTCTCACCGGGACAGTCCCCTTGTTGCCCCTATCTGCCTAAATATGCCCTGGATATCAAGGCCAATCCTCAGGACGACGCTTGCGGCTATTTGCGATAAATACGTTTTCCTTCGTAAGAATAAGAGAGCTTATCTATCGGGGGCGGGGGCGGGAGCTGAATTGTTCTCTTCCTGATTTTGACTTTTGCGGCATCGAATCCGCGGACCGGCCTCCCATTCAATGAAAGCCCCTTGATCTGTCCCGGCTCGACGTGCGGCAGATAACCGCCTGCCTCCACCCTCATGGCGGTCTCCCAATCGAACTCCACATCCAGGACATGACCATCCTCGCCCTTGATCTGCACCACATGCCGTTCATTTATCGGTTCGTCGAATCGCTCGAAGAACAACATCGCGGGGAATCCGTCCTCTGCAAAAGCGATTCGGTCGTCCTGTTGCGGGAGCGGACCTTTTGCATCCACCGACTTTCTCAGCGCATCGATGTACATAACCCGATTGTCCAGCGCCGCCATGTAAGCGAAATCCACGCCGAGCATGAGATCGGCCCCGGAAATGAATCTGTCGCGGGCCTGTCTTGTGACATCGAAGAGTTTCATGCCGGTATAATATTCAAAACTCTTCGCGACATTCGCCAGATGGAGCTTTGACTGCATCATCACATCCGAGAAGGTGTTCTTTGGAAATATTCGCCTCGCCCATTCCGCATTCGTGGACGGAACGAAAGGCTCACCTTTGTGAAAAGAAATACCTACAACCGCCTTGAATGCCGCTTCCATGAAGTCAGCCTTGAGGGCATTCTCCTCGCGAAAACGATTGAGGAGTTCCTCTGCACTCATCGCAGGATGAAAATTCGCGAGCAAGGCACTGAACGCGGATGCGATCTGCACATCCGGCAACCGGACGGCATCCTCAGGATCAATCGCCGAATTATACTCGTTTTTAAACATCCTGAACTCACTTACGTCGGTAACGAAGACATCCCCCTCGTTGGTCCTGGGGTCGCGTGTAATCGTATGTGGATTACCACGGACCAAAGCACCAAAATATATGTCATAGGCGTCTTGCAGAAGGTGCGTACGCATCATTTGCAGATTGACCTGATTTGCATTCGTCAGATTATTAAAGACCTCTTGTGCGTTGGATCTTATTATCTTTTTGCCGATAGGGTTCCTGACTCTCTGATTATTACAAATGTATTCCTCGTCGTAGAGTTCTATCCTTTTGCCTTCGCGCAGGTCATGGAGAAAAAACAGCGGACGGCTGTCCAATTCCATCATTCCATAAAAGGGAACCACCTTGAACCCCAGGCGTTCGAGCAGCTTGAGCGTATCGAACCTTTTCTTCATAAAAGAGCAGTCAAGTGCACCGGACAACGTCCGGACCATCCGCTCCTGGCCCTTGATCATGAGCAGGCCTGTACGGGCGGCAGCCCCGTTCTCGCCGGGACCGCAATTTGAGATAAAGCGAAACTCACCCGGAAAAACACCTGACGGCAGGGTCACGCTGACCGGTCTGAAGCTCATCATGGACATGTCCACCTCGCTCCGCTGATATGCAGGTAGGCTTATTATACGACATAGCTGGGAGGGTCAAGCGTTTAAAGAAATAATATAAGGCTAATCCTTTATTTCCCATCCCCTTGCAAAGGCGTCGAGGAGGACCTTTTTTGCGTACTCCGCGCCGACGAAGCGCTCGTAGCCCACGCGCTGGATGACCTTGTCCGGCACGATGGAAGAGAGCCCGCCGTTGGCGGCCGCGGCCGAGGCGGTCACGACAAAGAAGCGCTGCGAGACAGCGCCGTCCTTTTCCACCTCAACGGGCACGAACACGCGCATGCCGAAATCGAACATCAAATCGTCGGCCGCAAGCGTCTTTCCGTTCGAGTCCTCGCAAGAACGCCGGCCGGTCCACGCGGTCCAGCCGTTTCCCCAGAACGTGCGCAGGACGAACTCGACGCTGGTGAAGAGTACAGCTAGAGAATGATACGAATCCTTAAAGCGGCGGCCGGATTCGTCGCGGCCGGCCTCGCACGCGACCGGGCCCGAGTCGTGGTATTTGGTATAGAGCGGCGCGGTCGCGAGCTTATCGACGTATTTCTGCGCCCGCACCGCATCCCCGTCCGCCGCGTACATCACGGTCGGCATCCCGTAGCCGTTGATCTCGTCCAGGACCTCGTCGCAATCCTCCACGTCGTTGTAGGCCATGGACTGACACCAGTCGTAGTCAGGGGGACAGGCCTTGCCGAGCGGGATCTGTCGCGCGACCACGCCCCTATCAAGGGCCTCGGACTCGGTCAGCTGCTCGGCCCTGTACTCCTGCCTCAACTTGTTGTGGTTCCGGGGGGTGGCGCCGGAATCTTTCGTGAGCACGGCGCATATGTTCTTCTCAACGAATAGAGCGAGCACGCCCTTGCCGTATGAGGAGTGATCGATCGGGAATTCGCCGAACCCCTGGGCCACAGCCTGGCCTATCAGCCTGGACGCTTTCCCGCGAACGGCCTTGAGATCCTCGTCCGCCATGGAACATCCGCCGCCTGACATGGAAACGCGTGGAACCGTCATCATCCTCTCCCTTTATGCCTGTTATTGCCTCGATTTCGGGCGACGATATAGAAGCGTCTGGAAGAGTTCAAGACGCAGCGCATAACAATATTCAGCGGCGCTCCGCGGGTTCGTCGGCAGGATCCATGGGCGGGAGCCCCAGGTCCGCGGCCACGCTCTCCACCACTTCCCTGCCGACCGGCAGATCGACGCGGCGGACGAATCCCTCGAACAAGGAGTTATCGCAGACCACGTTCACGAGCCTCGGGTTGCCCCTGGTGAAATCGTATATGGCCTCGAGCGCGCTAGCGGAGAAGATCTGCTTGTTGGAGCCTGCGTGAAAAGTGCGGAAGCGGACGTAGTCGACGAGGGTCTCGCGCGTGAAGTTCTTTAGCTGAAAGCGGACCGCCATGCGCTGCTTGAGCGCGGGTTCCGAGGCGAGCCTCATGTCCAGCTCCGGCATGCCGAACATGACGATGGAGAGGAGTTTCGAGTTCGAGAGCTCCAGGTTGAGCAGCCCCCTCACCTCCTCTAGCGTCTCCGGCGAGCGCAGCATGTGAGCCTCGTCGATGAGTATCACCGCGCGCCTTCCCTCTTCCGCTATCTCGTTGAGCCTCCCGTAGAGCCTCCCGATCACGTCGACCTTGTCGCCCTCTGTATCCGTCACGCCGACCTGCTGGGCCACGCGCTTTATCAGCCAGCTGCCGGTAACGCTTGAGTGGAGCACGACCAGCAGGGCCGCCTCGTACTGATCGTCCGGCAACGACTCGAGCAGCCTGCGCGCGAGCAGGGTCTTGCCGGTTCCGACCTCGCCCACGAGCACCGCGAGCCCCTTCATGCCCTCGACCGAGCGCCTGAGGCGCAGGTACGCCTGGTCGTGCTGCTCGTTGTGATAATAGAAGTTCGTGAGCGGCACGATCGAGAACGGCTCTTCCCTGAGTTCGTAGTAAGCGAGGTGATCCATATCCCCCCGGATTCGTCAGACGAACGATATCTTCTTCTTTTCCTTCTCGGCCTTATTCGGAGTTTCAACCTTTGCCTTGGCCTCGGACTTGTTCTCAACTCCAGCCTCGGGCTTGACCTCGGCCGGGGGGACCGCTGCGCCTGAAATCCCCGCCTCCATCTCCGCGATTCGTCTCTTCGCCTCTTCGTCCGCGATGCCGGCCGAGACGCAGGCATTGTAGATATCCAGAGCCTTCTTGAACTCGGCCTCGGATTCACGCGCGAGCCCCATCTTCCTGTAGGCGATGCCTAAGTTGTACGCGGAGTCGGCGCGACCGCGATCGGGCCCTGCCTTTGCCGGCGCCTTCTGCGGCGCGGCTGCAACCTGTTTCTTCGCGGCCCTCTGCGCCCGCTTCGCATCGGCGCGCTCCTCCTCGGCCTGCTCGGCGGCGGCCTTCTGCGTCTTCTCCGTCTCCTCCTCGATCTGGCGCCTCTCCTCCTGCTCCTCCAGCTCCTTGCGGCGGACTGCCGCGCGCTCGACCATCTCGGCCATTGCGCCCGGCCTTATCTCCTCGACCCGCCTCTCAAGCCTGTCCTCCTCGTCGGGCAGAAGGACCAGTATCTCGAAGTACGCGTCGAGCGCCTTGTCCTGATGACCGCTCTGGTTCTCGATGTCGGCGAGCAGCATGTATTTCGCGCGCGCGGTCTCGACCTGGTGCTGCGAGGTGTAGATGGCGGCGGCGAGCTTGAGCAGGCCCGGGTCGCGCTCGGTCATCTCCTTGCCGTCCTCCAGCCACTTGAGCGCTTTCTTGTGATCGGAGAGCTCCTCGTAGATGGCGATGAGCTTGCGCATGAGGTCGTAATTCTTGGGCCTGTGCGCCAATATCTTCTCATAGACGTCGGCGAGCTTGCGCTTGTCCGCGCCCGACCTGTCCAGCCTTGCGGCATAGTCCTCGTACTGGTCGATCGCCTCTTCCATTCTGCCGTCGCGCTGAAAGGTCTCCGCCAGTCTGACCCTGGCGGTGCCGTCCTCCGGGTTGAGGGCCACGATCTTCTTCCTGATGTCGATGACCTTGTCGGTCATGCCCTTCATGTCGAGCGTGGAAGCGAGTATGTCGAACTGCCTCACCGCATCGTGCGTGAGCCCCATCTTCTCGTAGAGGCCGGCCAGCTCCTCGTTGACCTCGATGAGCGACGGGTTGAGCCTGAGGATGTTCTTGTAGACGGTCACCGCCTTGAGCAGGAATCCGTCGGCGGTGTAGGAGTGCGCGACCTCGCGATAGAGGCGTATGGCGTCGTTGATCTGCTTTCGCTTGGTGTAGAGCTCCGCTATCCTGAGTTTGACCCTTAAGTCCGCAGGATCGGCGAGAGTTATCTTCTCATACTCCCTTATGGCCTTGTCGAATTTCCCTTCGTCGACAAAGATCTTTGCCTGCTCCAGGATCTTTTCCTTGTTGAGGATAGTCATCTATTGAGAATCAACCTGCGCTGCCAAGCGCCTCGATGCCGGCCCTGGCGGCTGCGTTGGAAGGGTCCCCCGTTAAGATGGTCTGATATATCTCCTTGGCCCTCTCGCGGTGCCCCTGCGCAGCGAGTATGCCGGCCATGGTGATCGTGTTCCAGGAGGGGTGCCTGATGGCCGCATGGTTTTCGACGGGCAAAGCGACAGGGCGCGGTTCGGTGCGCGGCTCCACGCGCAGACGGTCGCGCTCGGCCCTGCGAAGCGCGGCGATCTCCTCCATCATCCCCTTCGCCTGCGCGTTGTCGGCCCTTATCGAGAGGGCCTGCATCAGCTCGCCCTCCGCCTCTTCCCAGTTGCCGCGCCTCAAATGCACGCGGGCCATGACCAGGCGTCCGCTTATGAAGCCCGGATGCCTCTTCACTCCCTCGCGACACACGGAGAAAGCGGCGTCGATCATGCCGTACATGAGAAAGTACTCTGCGATAGGGGCAAAGACTATGGAGTCGGGGTCATCCTGCCACTGCTTGTAGTATCTGAGAAAGGTGGAATTATTCAGCAGTTCTGGATGCATAGCGTACGCACACCTATACGCAAAAGCGCATCCATAGGCAAGCTATTATGAAGTATCAACCTTCCGGGAAGACGCGATCCTTGTCCGTGAGCTTGAGGCCGAGCGAGAGGAGGATCTTGCGTTTCGTATCCATCCTGCACTGCAAGCCGCTCTCGACCCGATCGATCGTGAGCGCAGAGAGACCCGCTTTTCGCGCGAGCTCCGCCTTGCTCATGAGGAGTTCCTCGCGAAAGCGCTGGACGTTATTTGGGATCACTTTCTTTTCCGTTTGCATAGAAAACCCCTGCAGAGATGATTACGGCCGCAATGCGGCCGGTCGGTATAATGAATTGTCTCAAAAGCATGAAAATCGTCAAGTATTTTTATTAATTATCTACAATTATATACTCAATTTATATTAATTAAGTATAAATTACTTTAAAAAGTGTGAATAAAAGGCTGTTTTTCCCTAGAAAAGCCCCATGTACCACGCGACAAGTCGCTGCCCTGCAAAGAGATTTATGACCCCTGCCGCAGCGAGAAAGGGCCCGAAAGGTATGGCATATTTGAGATCCTTGCGAAGGATCAATATGACCGCGAGCCCCACCAGGGAGCCCAGGAACGACGACATGAGGAGTATGAGCAGCACCGCCTTCCAGCCGAAGAAGGCGCCGATCATCGCGATGAGCTTTACGTCTCCTGCGCCCAGCCCCTCCTGCTTTCTCAGTTTCTCGTAGGCCAAGGCGACAAGATAGAGCGCCCCGCCGCCGACGACAATGCCGGCAACCGAATCCACGGCCGTCCAGAGATAGGAGCCCTCCCCGCCGCCCAAGAGCACGTGGACGATGAGCCCCACGCCGATGCCGGGCAGGCTTATCGAGTCGGGGATGATGTAATGATACAGGTCGATGCCGGTCACTATGACCATGGGCAGTATGAAGAGGCTGAGGTAGACGAAAAACTTGAGCGGATCGCCGAAATACCACCACGTGAGGAGGGCGAGCACGCTCATCGCCAGCTCCACGATCGGGTAGCGGATCGATATCCGGCATCTGCACGTGCGGCACCTGCCTCGCAGCGCCAGGTAGCTCAGGACCGGCACGTTCTCCCACCACGCGAGTCTGCGGCCGCAGACCGGGCAGTGCGAGGGCGGCCACGCCACCGACTCGCCGCGCGGCATGCGCCATATGCAGACGTTCGCAAAACTGCCGAGGACGGCGCCTACGAAGCACGCCATGAGATAGAGGAGCCACTGCGGAGAGAAGGCAAGGAGCTGCATGCAGGCTGTCATGTCCCTTGATCTATCACGACAAAGTCATCCGCACAACCCTATCCCCCGGCCTTGCCTTGATAGCATCGCTGTGATAAGCGCAAATCAGGGACAAGGAGGGGGAAGTGAAAAAACCGCCACGGCCTGAATCCTCTTACTTCGAAAAACAGGACTTAGTGAAGAAGCAGAAGATCGCGGAACAAAAGCGCAAGCTCATGGCCAGGGAGGAGCACGAACGCCTGAAGCAGCTGCACTGGCGCAGATGCGGCAACTGCGGCATGGAGCTGGAGGAGATAAGCTTCAAGGGAGAGACCATACACAAGTGCTTCAACTGCGGAAGCGTCATGCTCCTGCCTGCGACCATGAAGAATCTGTGCGGCGAGGAGACGCAGATACTCGATTCGCTGCTCAACCTCTTCAGGTTCTGACGGGCCGGCAGGAGAGCACATCCAATATATTATGTCGCATAAGACCGGAAGGGATGATCTAGTCGCTGCGGTGGAGAAGACGGTGAGGCTCGCAAAGCTCTCCTTCGACGAGGCCGGAATGCATAAGCTCGTGGCCAAGGCCGGCGCGGTGCTGGAGTACGTGGCGCAGCTCAACGAGCTCGATACGGAGGGCGTTGCTCCCACCTCGCACGCCGTCGAGTTCGCATCCTCCCTCAGGGAGGATGAGGTGCATCCCTCCGGCATGCAGGATGAGCTCCTGGCGCAGGCGCCGGAGCGCGACGGACCCTTTGTCCAGGTGCCCAGGGTCATCGAGAGCGAGTGATCTCAATGCGCGAGCTTTGCAAAAAGGGTCTGGCCGAGATCTCGGCGCTGCTTCAGAATAAAAAGATAAGCTCGACGGAGCTCACGCGGGAATACCTGGCCGAGATAACCGAGCGCGATCCCTCCATCAATTCGTTCGTCACCCGCTGCGATGAAGCCGCGATGCAGGCCGCGAAGGCGGCCGACAAGAGGCTCGCCGCAGGCGAGGACGCGGCCCCCCTCACCGGAGTTCCGCTCGCGCTCAAGGACATCTTCATAACAAAGGGAATCCGCACGACCTGCTGCTCGAAGATCCTCGGAAACTACGTGCCGACTTACGACGGCACCGTGGTGGAGAGGCTGAAGAGGGCCGGCGTGGTCATCACAGGCAAACTCTCCATGGACGAGTTCGCGATGGGCAGCTCCAACGAGCACTCCGCGTTCGGGCCCGTGAAGAACCCGTGGAATCGCGCGCTCACCCCCGGGGGATCCAGCGGCGGCTCCGCCGCTGCGGTCGCCGCGGGGCTCACGCCGGCGTCGCTGGGCACGGACACCGGCGGCTCAGTGCGCCAGCCGGCCGCCTTCTGCGGGATCGTCGCGCTCAAACCGACCTACGGCAGGATAAGCCGCTACGGGATAATCTCCTTCGCCAGCTCCCTGGACCAGGTGGGTCCCATGGCGAGGGACGTGACAGACTGCGCGATCATGCTCGGCGCGATCGCGGGCCATGACCCGAAGGATGCGACCTCCATCCCACAGCCTGCGCCGGACTACAGGGCAGCGCTCACGGGCGACATAAAGGGAAAGACGATCGGCATACCGAAGGAATACTTTGTCGAGGGAATCGATCCCGAGGTCGAGAAAGCGGTGCGAACCGCGTCGGAGACGCTCTCGAAGCTGGGGGCCAGGACAAAGGAAATATCGCTCCCGCACACGAAGTATTCGCTGGCGTGTTACTACATCATCGCGCCGGCGGAGGCCTCTGCGAACCTAGCGCGCTACGACGGCGTAAGATACGGCCACAGGGCAAAGGGCGCGAACGAGCTGGGAGAGCTCTTCTCCAGGAGCCGCACCGAAGGATTCGGGCCCGAGGTAGCGCTGCGCATCGTGGTAGGCACGTACGTGCTCTCCTCCGGATACTACGACGCATACTATCTCAAGGCGCAGAAGGCGCGCACGCTCATCAAAAAAGATTTTCTCGACGCCTTCGAACAGTGCGACGCGATAATCGCGCCCGCCACCCCCACCCCGCCCTTTGCGCTGGGCGAAAAGAAGGATGACCCGATAAAGATGTACCTCAACGACATATTCACGATACCGGCGAGCCTCGCGGGGCTTCCGGGACTGGCGCTCCCCTGCGGCGCCACCAGGGCTGGGCTCCCCATCGGAATGCAGCTGATCGGAAGGCCGCTCGACGAAGCGGGACTGCTCAACATCGGCTTCGCGTACGAGCAGGCTACGGAGTGGCACAAGAGGGTGCCGGTGAGCTGACGATCAGGAATATTATGGCAAAGTACGAAGCGGTCATAGGGTTGGAGGTCCACGCGCAGCTCGCCACGGCGAGCAAGATGTTCTGCTCCTGCGCCTCCAACGACAAGGGGGCTGCTCCCAACGCCACCGTCTGCCCCATATGCACCGGTCAGCCCGGCACGCTGCCCGTGGTCAACGGCTCCGCAGTGGAGATGGCGATAAAAGCGGGGCTCGCGCTGGGATGCAGGATGCAGGAGCGCAGCGTCTTCGCCAGGAAGAACTACTTCTATCCCGACCTGCCCAAGGGCTACCAGATATCGCAGTACGAGTTCCCGCTATGCCTGGGCGGCAGCGTAAAGGTGAAGACGAAGCACACGGACAAGGAGATATCGCTCATCCGCATCCACCTTGAGGAGGACGCGGGCAAACTCATGCACGACTACGGCCACGCCGAGAAGAGTCATGTGGATTTCAACCGCTGCGGCGTGCCGCTCATCGAGATAGTCTCCGGCCCCGACATGCGCTCGCCCAAGGAGGCAGGCGACTATTTGCGCACGCTCCGCAACGTGCTCGTGTACCTCGGCGTGTGCGAAGGCAACCTCCAGGAGGGCAATTTCCGCTGCGACGCCAACGTCTCGATCCGGCCCGCGGGGCAAAAGGAGTTCGGCACGCGCACCGAGATGAAGAACCTCAACTCCTTCAAGGCTGTAGAGAGGTCGATAGCGTTCGAGATCGAGAGACAAGGCAAGGTGTTGGATACGGGCGGCAAGGTGACGCAGGAGACCAGACTCTGGAATGACGCGGCGGGACGCACCGAATCCATGCGCAGCAAAGAAGAGGCGCACGACTACCGTTACTTCCCTGACCCGGACCTCCTGCCGCTGATCGTGGACAAGAAATGGATAGAGCGCGTGCGCGCAACGCTCCCCGAACTCGCACACGCCAAAGCAGGGCGCTTCACGAAGGACCACGGGATCGCGGAGGCGGATGCTCTCATCATAACCGAGGACAAGAGGCTCGCGGACTACTTCGAGGCCGTGATAGCCGCAGGCGCCCCTGCGAAGAAGGCGGCCAACTGGATCATCTCCGAGCTCCTGCGCGAGCTCAAGGACGAAGATGACGGGATCGCAGCATGCAGAATAAAGCCGGCCGACCTCGCCGCGCTGATAAAGATGGTCGAGGACGGAGAGATCACCGGCAAGATCGCCAAGGACGTCTTCGTGGAGATGTATTCGACCGGCGCTGGCCCGGGCAAGATCGTGGGCGACAAGGGCCTGGTTCAGGTGACCGACCTCTCGGCGATAGAGTCCGCGGTGGACAAGGTGATTTCCGAGAACGCGAAACAGGTCGAGCAGTACAAGTCCGGCAAGGCCGCGGTGATGGGTTTCCTCGTGGGCCAGGTGATGAAGGCGACGAAGGGCCAGGCGAATCCGCAGATGGTGAACGAGATGCTGAAGAAGAAATTGGGATGATGACAAAGGAGTCAAAGTGGATTTGATCAAGACGATAGAATGGAAGGACGACAAGGTGGTGATGCTCGATCAGCGCAGGCTCCCCACCGAGGAGATCTACAACACCTACGAGGACTACCTGGGCGTGGCGCAGGCGATCCGCAACATGGTGATCAGAGGAGCGCCGGCGATAGGCGTCGCGGCCGCCATGGGCGTAGCGCTGGGCGCGCTCGGCATCGGCGTGAAAAGCTTCGACGAGTACTTCGAGAAACTGGTCTCCATATGCGGCCGCATCGGCGATACCCGCCCCACCGCGGTCAACCTCTTCTGGGCGATCGATCGCATGAAGGCGTGCGCGCTCGCCAACAAGGGAAAACCCCTCGACGAGATCACCGCGCTGCTCAAGAACGAGGCGCTGAAGATCTACGCCGAGGACATCGAGTCCAACCGCCGCATCGGCAGAAACGGTCAACCGCTGCTCAAGGACGGAATGAGCGTGCTCACGCACTGCAACGCCGGCGCCCTGGCAACCGCAGGCTACGGCACCGCACTCGGCGTGATCTATGCGGCGAACGAAGCGGGCAAGCGCATCCACGTATTCGCGGACGAGACAAGGCCCAGACTCCAGGGCGCCAAGCTCACCGCGTGGGAGCTGCAGAAGCACGGCCTGGAGGTGACGGTCATCTCCGACACCATGGCCGGCCACTTCATGAAGAAGGGAAAAATCGACGCCTGCATCGTCGGCGCGGACAGGATCGCGGCGAACGGCGACGTGGCAAACAAGATCGGCACGTACCAGGTCGCAGTGCTCGCGAAGCGCCACAACATCCCCTTCTACGTGGCGGCGCCGATCTCCACGATCGACCCGAAGATAGCCGGAGGCGACGACATACCGATAGAGGAGCGCGATCCTTCGGAGGTCACACACGTTGGATCCATCCAGGTGACCCCTAATTACGTGAAGGTCTTGAACCCCGCGTTCGACGTGACGCCCTCCGACCTCGTCACCGCGATCATCACCGACCGCGGCGTGGCCAAGGCGCCGTATGGGGAATCCATAGCTAAATTTTTCGCCTAACCCATCGGCAAGCGAAAGGCCGGTCTTGCGACCGGCCTCGAAAAAGGAGATGTGATCTCCAAAGGGTTCAGTTCATTGACTCCTTCTGGATTATCTCATGGAGTATGTTGCGCGGCCTGAAGCCTGACACGATCTTCACCGGCTCTTCCGCATTGAAGGTGTTGATGATCTCGTAGATCAGCTGCTCGCGCGCGCCGTTGTGCGGGATGTAGATGCCACCGCAGGAGATCACTGCGGCGTTCCTGTATTCGCCCGCAAGATCGGTCCCACACATGATCTGCTCCATTATCATGTCGCTGGCGCGTCCCTTTTCCATTTTCCACCCTCCACGCCTATAAATAAGCAAGGGACGTGCCAGGGACGTATAATAAGGGGATGGCTTTAAATGGCTGTTTAATAAGATCAAACAGAACTGCCGGGAGGAGCTGAAATAAGGGATCAGAGTGAGAATCTACCCTTCAGCGTCAAAAAGCCGTTAAAAAACCGCCAGGGAGACAGCGACCTCAGCCGCCAAGCGCGGCCCGACTGCGCCTGCGGCGGTGGGCGCCTATGCCGAATCGGTGCGCCTCGTCGCGTATGCGCATGAGGAGCAGGAGCTCTTTGGATCCGCGCCTGAAATTTATCGGGTTCTTGCGACCTGGGATGAATATCCGGTCGGCGTGGCCTTTCTTCTCGCCCTTGGCGATCGCGGCGACCGGAACCCTCGCCCCGCATTCCCTGAGCGCCCTTTCCGCTATCGCAAGCTGGCCCTTGCCTCCGTCCACGAGCAACAGGTCGGGAGGGGTCCGCGGGCGCTCGGCCCTGCGCAGCGAGACATCAGACCTGAAGCGCCGTGAGATGACCTCGCGCATCATGCCGTAGTCGTCCGGAGTATCCAGCGTGCGGATGTTGTAGATGCGGTAGCGCGACTTGTCCGGCTCGCCGCACGAGAATGAAACGATGGAGCCCACCGCCTCGCGGCCGCTCAAGTTGGAGATATCCACGCATTCGATCGTCTCAGGCGTATGACCGAGCTTGAGGGCGCGGCCGATCCGCTCTACCACCTCCGCAGCGCCGTGGGATCGAGCCCGGAGCGCCAGCATCTCGCGCGCGTTTGTGCGCGCGAGTTCGACGAGCCTCTTCATCTCTCCGCGGACCGGCGACGCGATCTTCACCCTGCCTCCGCGCCTGTCGGACAAAAGCTGCTCCACGGCGCGAGCCCCCTCGGGCATGGCGTGGACGAATATCTTCATCGGCATCTCCGAACCCTCGCCGTAGTGCTGCAGGAGGAATTCCTCCACCGCCTTGGCCTCGCCGGACGCCGGATCTCCGGCCATGAACGAGCGGCGGCCCGTGAGCACGCCGCCCCTCACCTTCAGCACGCATATCGCCGCCCTCGCCCCCTGCCTTGCGATCCCTACCGCGTCGTGGTCGCCGCCGCCGTGTTTGACCACGGACTGTTTCTCGATCACGCCCCGGAGCATAACGATCGCGTCTCGCATGCGGGCTGCGTCCTCGTAATGCTCCTGCCCCGAGGCCTCACGCATCTTATCTTCCAGGATATCGAGGAGCTCGACGCTCCGGCCCGCTAGGAACATCACCGCTTCGTCCACCTGCCGCGCGTAGTCCTCTGCGCTCACCTTGCCCACGCAGGGCCCGCTGCATCGGCCGATGTCGTACTTGAGGCAGGGACGGACGCGGTTGGCAAACTCCCGGTCAGTGCAGGTCCGCACCATGAAGAACCGCACGATCTGCTCCACTGCCTCGCGCGCGGCGAGCGCCGAATCGTACGGCCCGAAGTAGCGCGCCCCGTCTTTCGTGGGCCTGCGGGTAAGCGAGATGCCGGGCGACGGATGCTCCGCCCCTATCCTGATAGATACGTACGTCTTGTCGTCCTTGAGGCTTATGTTGTAGCGAGGGGAATGCTCCTTGATGAGGGTGTTCTCCAGGAGCAGCGCCTCCTTCTCCGTGTCCGTGACGATGCAGTCGATATCCTTGGTGCGCTTGAGGAGAAATTTGAGTTGGGGCCGCCCGCCCGCCGCGCGAGCCCCGCGGGCGAGGCGGGCGGGCTCGTCTCTGAAGTACGATGAAACCCTGTCGCGCAGCCTCACGGCCTTGCCCACGTAGATCACGTCGCCGCCGGCGTCCTTGAACAGATAGACGCCGGGCTTGCGCGGAAACGACTTTATTTTTGTTGAAATCATTTCGGTCATATCAATCGTTACAAAAAAGGCCGGGACGTCACCCCGGCCTTCAGATCATAAATTACTCTTTCTAGAACAAAGCTGAAAGCATCAAAGTGCCCGTGCTGACCTTGTTGGTCCGAGTACCGGTCACGTCGTCGAAGTCGGTGGTGAGCACGTAGGCTGCCTGGAGCTTGAGGTTGTTGTCGAAGATGTAGTAGTTGACGCCGCCGCCGAACTGCCACGAGTCGTTGTCAGGCCCCTGGCGGATGATCTGGCCCGCTTGCGCCGCGATCTCGAATTTCTTGGGGATTATATAATAGCCTGCGGCCGCGTAGTAACCTATGTCCGTGAGCATGGGCCTGGCCCATACCGCGGTGCCCAGGCTCGTGATCTTCGTGCGCCTGTAGTAGCCCTCTGTGGTGAAAGCGAATCCGCCCCAACGCAGGCCAACGCCCAGCGACGAGGTCCACAGGTAACTGATGTTCGCGTTGGTGTTCGGGTCCGTGCGTTTGCCCTGGTACGTGCTGCCAAGATTAACCGTAAGCTTCGGGGTTTCGGAGCAATCAAAGTCAGTCAGTTTGCCCGGCACAGGATCGAGTATATTGATGCCAGTCCTGAATCCGAACGACATCTTCATATCGGGATTGAGGGCATAGTTTGATTCCGCACCATTAACCACGGAGAACGAGTAATACCATTTCCAATATCCCCCAGAAAAGTTGATGCCCAAACCGTCGGGTGTGCCGAAACTTGGGCGCAGCGGCGTGAGGTTCGTGATACCATCCGATTGAGAGTTGGTAATTGGTTTTTCAATGAGGAGGAGCCAGGCACTGCTGATTTCACTCATCATGTCGAGCGGGAGACCGACCATGCCAGCCGTTATTACAAATTGAGGTATCACCTCAACTGAAACATAAGCACCGCCTATGTTGACGGTTTGAAAGTTCTGTGTGCCCACATTTGTAACCGCATGTTCCAGATTAAATCCTATGGCTACAATATCATGGATTTCAGAGAATACGTTGAGTTGTGCCCTTCTCAAATTGAAGGTCAGTTGTTTCTGCTGGGTCGCAGAGTCCTGGAAATATAGCTGAGGCTGGAGTCGACCATTGAGTTTGAGCATGAATTCCTGATCGTCGCTCGCTATGAAAAAGCCTTCGTCATAGCCGGAGTTCGCGGCGAACGATCTTGCCGGCGTTGCCAAGGCCAGGGTGATGAGCGCTACTGCGATGGTCAGCCTTTTCATACTTGCTCCTTTCGGTGCCGTAGCTCCGGAGTGTCATAACAATCTGAAAACACTAGGGAATTTCTGCATACTTTCTGAAAATATACGGAAAACTGCTTTAAATATCAAGGAATTAATTGGCAAGACCCGATTACATGCTTTCAACTTCCCCCCGTCCGTGGAAGAGGTCAAAGAAGAACGTACCTTTGCGGGAGAGTTCCCCGAATTTGCCCGACTCGATGAGCTGCCCCTCCCTGAGGCAAAGAATCTCATCCACATTCCGCAGAATGTCGAGGTGGTGCGATGCGATGATCACAATTCTATCCCGAATGTGGCGACGCAGGGCCAGCATCGCCCGCTCGATCACTTGGGCATCCAGTGCCGAGAGCGCCTCATCGAAGAGATAAATGCGATGACCGTGATAGATAGCCCTCGCCAGGCTCACCCGCTGGATCTCGCCGCTCGACAGGCGAATCTCCTGCGTACCCAGCAGGGAATCGCTATGGGTGGGGAATTTCTGCCGGAGATGAGCGATGTCTAATTCGTCCACAATACGATCGAGGAGTTCCTGATTGAGTGGCTTACCGAGAATGATGTTGTGCTCGAAAGTCGTGGGGAAGACATAGCCTTCAACCGGGAGATAGGCGACCGCCGAACGGTAAGTATTCCGCTCTATCTCGTCGATATTCGTGTCTCCATAGATGATCTCCCCATCGTCAGGGTCGTAGTGTCGCGCAATGAGCCTCAAGAGCGTTGACTTACCCGACCCGTTAGGACCGATCAGCCCATAGAGGACCCCCTTGTGAAACGGGAAATCAAATCCGCGAAGAACCAGCGGTCCACCTTCAGCATAGCTCATTGCTACGGATCGCATAATAAGATCGGCCGGATCCGGCATCGGCTGCACCCCGCCGAACTGCTCTGGAAAGAGAAGAAACTCCTCGATGCGCTGGCTGTTGACAAACATCTCCTGGACGGGACGCACGAGGGCGGTAAGTGCCTCGATGGGGCTGAACAAGAGGGTGAGGATCGTGTTGTAAGCGAAGAAATCACCGATCGTCATATTGCCATTGACGACAAGTCCGACTGAGAACAGCCGATAGAAGAAGGAGCCTACCGCAAAAAGCAGACGATTGGTAAACCGATGGATCTGCGATGCCGTCACTTTTCGTAACTCCAATTCCTTAATTCGGAAGTTACGAGCATGGATCTCGTCAAATATCTGTTTCTTGATGCCGCAGCTTTGGATCTCGGCGACATTCTCAGCTGTCACCAGGACCTGCTGCACATAGGAGGCCTCTTCCTGCCGTTTTCGCTTATGCAGCCATTCGATAAAACGAGAGAGGACCGCCGACGAAATAACGCACAAGATAACAGTTGCGCCAACGATCACAGCCAGATTCGAGTCAATGATAAGGAAGGCGAAGGGCAGAACTATGAGATAAACAACGATCTCGGTCATATCATTGACGACATCGATTAGGATGTAACCACTTGACTCAACGTCGTTCATCCGCGTTACGAATTCACCGATATTATAGGAGTGAAAGAGTCGGCGCGAACAGTTATGGATCTTCTCGAGGATGAATACCCCGACTCCTACAGTTATTCCGGATGTGGCAACGGTGTTCGAGAGTGAGCGCAGGCCATTGCCGCAAAAGCGCAGCAGATCCAGAAAGAGCCAGAACAACAAGCACGGATAGGTATATTCGACGTTCTGATTGACCAGTATCTCATCGATGAAGAACTTGGAAAGCCATGGAATAAACAGAACAATGAGTGCAGAGGTCAACCCTACAAAGATGGCGGGCAGAAGGCGTATCTGCCGCGCTTTCATCATCCTGTAGAAATAGACGACGGTGAAAGGAATATATCTCATGGCTTTCCGGCCTTACTTCGTTTCCTCTTCGCCGAGAGCGTCTCCACGGAGATCGTCTTCGATCTTTCGGAAAATCTTCGGCGCACGTTTCTCTATATAGTACTGCATATACTGCTGAAAGAAAGCGTCGCAGCTTGTCCGCAAGGAGCGGCGCAGGATTCGAATGAACTCTTCAACCGTAATTTTGCTGAAGTAGTTCGCGATCGCAGCATCGGCTACCTCGGCGGTCTTCTTGGAGATCGCCTGAGCAATTTCCATCTCCTCGCATTCGTCCAGTTCAATCATGATCTTCATAGCGCCCTCTCCCTGTTCATTTGCAGATAGCAGCTCCAGCATGTGCGAAGGTTGACCTCATTAAAAATGCCGTTTAAGCGATCCACGGCGTACTTGATCTTATCGTAGAAGAAATTCATTTTGCCGTCGGGCATGAGCACGTCGTAGGAATGAAACGTCATATGAAGATAGTGACGATCGCGCTTCTGGCGTGCCATAGTCGAAAAGAAATCAAGGATATCCCAAAACCCTGTTGTTGTAAGGTCGACGATCGATGACCTCGGGCGGATAGACACTGGCATCTCGAGAAGATCGCTTGCGGGATCGGCGGCATCCAACTGCTCGGTGGAGACCCAATATGGTTCGGTGAAGTTATCTGAGTAGCGCAATCGAGCGCCATTGTATGCCATGACGCCGCATCCGGGCACAACGGAGGCATCAACCACCATGCCCAGCTGACGCACGATCTTGAGCGTATTGGCGTTGATGCACCAGTGCCCGCCGGAGAAGGTCTTCGGCATAATGCCGGTTCCCTCGACCATTCGGTTCCACTCATCCGATATGATCCTGCGCTGCCGCTCATATGGAAACCTGCTCAATGCGGGATGGACATGCAACCCCACTTCCATAACCCCTTGCGACTGGATTTCCGCAAGAAGAGAACAGTCGCATGAGGGACAGGCCGGCTCCTCTTTCACGCGGGCGACAAGAAGTGTGAGGGGAATCGGACACTGATCATCGAGGAGCAGTCGAAAAAATCGCTCGTGACCATAGTGGAGCCGGTTCATAAACTTACGGTGCTCTTCGACATGAACCGTAATGTAGACATCTACACAGCCCTGTCCCATATTCTTTCCTCAATGCAGCCACTACCGCATGGCTGCATAAAACATTTTGCGATACGCCGCAGCCTCGGCAGAGAGGCTATGGTAAAGGCACACGAGCTTCCTGTTCTCCTCTACGCAACCATCAGGAGCGCCGAGCATTTCCTCCATCGCATTGACCAACTGGTTTTCAGTGCTAAATGTCCGATTACGCGCCCCGATGAGATGCTGCGGCATACACCGATCACGTGCAATTACATAACAACCTGATGCCATTCCCTCAAGGAGAATATTCGACATCCCCTCGCTATCCGATGACAGCAGTATGCACCGGGAAGAGGCATAGAGCCTCCTCAGTTGTGCAAACGACCGAGGGCCGAAGAACGCGACATGACCGTCGATCCCACGTTCTTTCGCTTCCTTCCGGTAGTCATCAACCAGCCCCCTGTACCGCCTGTGGGGAAGAAGCACGGCTGCCAGACGTGCACATCTGCCGCGCACATTGAGGGTATCCATCGCGCGCAGAACCACGTCGAAGCGTTTTACGGGTCTCGCAGTCCCGACGAAAAGAAAGTCGTACTCGGATTGTTTCACCGCTTTTTGGCGATAGGCCACATCAAAAGGCTCCGGGTCAATCGCATTCAAAACGGAAGAGATGGTCGTACCGCGTGGCATGATTTTCCATTTGGTCAATTTGCGCGCCATTTCCTCCGACACGCAGACGACGGCAGCGGCATCGCGAAAATAGTCGCGCATTACCTTCCGATGGAGATCCTCTTCCATATTTACATTAACATCCGAACCTCGCGCACAGACGACATAAGGAACACCAACTGCCTTGGACGCCGTAGCGACGGCAAGCAGGGGCATATGGGCGAAAAACGCGATAAAAAGATCGAACTTTAATTCTCGGTGCAGTTCGACGATCGCCTTGGTGGCTGATTGGATATACAGGTAGGCAATGTTTCCCTCGCCTCGCCCGTGGCCGTGGACAGTGTAGCCCTCTGGACAGCAACGCGTACCCCGCTTCGCCAAACGCGGATCATAAGTCAGCAGATGTACGTTAAACATTTTCCGCATGGAGAGACTCGTCGCAATCCGTTTGAGGGAAGTCACCAGTCCCCCAGAATAGGCGGGCTCAAATACGTCCGAATAGAACAATATTTTTGGTCGTCGCTTCATGCGGAGCAATGCTCCCCTAAATAATTATCAATGAACTGCGCCCCGCCCAAGTCGATATCCGTGGAGATGCTTCTGCGCACTACCGCCCGTTCGATCGCCGCCCGCAGCGGCTCTACTCCAATCTCCATCAAAGGCACAACCTCCAGCGTCCCGTCACCGCCTAGCCGCTGAACGCGTAGGGGCTGCTCGTCGTTGCCGTTGTAAGGCACGACAACCGCCGGCGTTACAGTAGCCACCGCTTCAATGAGCGAATTATAGCCCCCCATGCAAATCACGAGCGAAGACGCCTGCAAGTAATTGATGTACTCGAACGTAAACTCGTGAATCGTCACCGCATTGCACGGCGCGGCAAGAGCCTTGAGTTCCGCAAGGATCGTTCCATCCTCCGGAAAGAGGAAGACTCGCATGCGACGGTCCGAATAGTAGCGCTGGTGGCAGCGAATCGCTGCCTCAATCACGCCTTTACCCACGCGGCTTCCGCCCACGTTGACAACGATGTCGCCACCTGCCTCCCAACACTGTTTGCGCATTTCCGCTCTGGGCTGCCGCGAAACGTAGCCGGTATAAACAATTGGACAATGGAAAGGATCGAGTGATCCGAACGTGAGTTCGAATGGAACCCGACGGGGATCACTGTGGACAAACAAAAGATCGAAGTATCTATTAAGCTCACTCGCCACTTGATGCCGATAGTTATCTTCCGCCTGAACTCGCAACAGAATGTCCCGCACAGAACAGCAGATACGGCAATGCGGATATCGCCTCCGCGCTCGGTCAATCGACGAGACAATCTCCCGACAGAAACGCCTCCTGGCAAATGGAAAAGCCTCAATCCAAAAGATGTCCGGCCGAACAGCATCGATCGTCTTGGAGATCATCTTACAGCGTTCCGCAGCAATTTCCTCATAATCGACCGTTTCATCATCAGCGCAGTAGTAACGCGTATAGGTCTCTTCGCTGGCGACTGGTTTGAGCCACACCATCTCGATACCGGGGAGTCGATCGAGCTGCGGCATGTGCCTTCCGCCGCAGATGAACACCACGCGGTGCCTCTTCGCCAGCTCTTGGGCTATGACCAGCGTCCTGGCAAGATGGCCGATGCCCAGCAGATACTGACAGTAGACGATAATGGTCATGACACCTCAATCCACGAAAGGGCTCATCTCCTTGAAGAGCGGTGACTTGCTGAACATTTTTTTGAGCCAGAACTCAATAAGGGTCATCTCGCCGAGAATGATTTTCACCTTTTCGATCCCATTGGTGACGCCACGACGTTCCATGTCGCCCAGAATCGCGGCGATGTCCACTTGGTCAACGCTCATTCGCGACATGCTCGCTTTGAGCATACCCATTCGCATCGGGACAAGAAATCGCCTCTCACGGGCCGCTGGACGTTGTGGCTGAGCAAAAATGAACTCGCTTGCCTTGAGGATCCGGACGTCATTAAGATGGACCAGCATTTTTCGTTGACCAACGTGCTTTACCTCTAGAGGTGTGATGTAGAGTTTGGCTAAGCGGATATCTTCAGGCTCGTAGACATCTTTCAGGTCATAAGGCACGACACCCTCGAAGGAAAACGGATACGCCGTCATCTCCTCGCCATGAATAGCACTGATCGAGAATTGCTCGATAGTCATCGAGATGTCTTCCTTCACGCTAAAGCCGACGGTGAGGAAGATGGCGAGCAGCAGGACTATGAGAACTACGTAGCCACTACAAGACAGCTTGAGAACACGATTGACATTGAAAAATCGCTGTCGCCAAAGACGAAGATTCGTCATTTCGAGAAGTGATTGCGGAAACATAACACACCGAAATCCTTTGGAAACAGCATCAGACATCATTATTGACAACTGCTGATCCACTTATATAGATAGGTTGATAATGTCAAGCTGCAAACATATCGGGATTGTCTATGCGAAAGATCCCTTTCGCGCACGCGTTGGCATGGATGTTATTCGATGGACCTCTCTCGCAAAGGCTCTTGCCGAAGCTGGTTGTATGGTCGACATGATCACAGTTCTCGGACAAGATACCTGGCAACTCTCGCCACGGCTTCGAGTCATCCCGATCAGGAAGGCTCACTGGGAGCACTACGATTGTATCAAAGCATGCTATCAACAGACTATTCAATACATTCCACCGCACGACTGCATTGTTGCGCGGCTCGCCCGCGTTGTCGGCTCCGACGCGTCTTCCCGTGACACCCGACATATCGATGAGCTCTTGCGAGGACAGGAGGAAATCGGACAACGTGCCCACATCATCCTCGTCAATGACGAGGAGAACCGAAAGCGTTGGATCCGTTTTTACGGAACATCGCAACAGGTTCACCTCCTCCCCACCGGATGCCCCGACGTTATCCCGAGAATGACGGCATCGCCGTTCGAGGGCGATCTTCGCATCGCCATCTTTATGGGTACGATCAGCAATCGCAGGATTGTCGTAATGCTGAACAAGATCGGCCGATTGCTTCAGAAAGAAGGATGGCGACTTGTGGTTATTGGCACAAACAAAACCGCCTACTATTGTTCTCGTCACTATGATGTTGACCATCGTGCCTGCATCGTCCTCCCCGCTGTCCCCCTCGATCTGTCATGGCAGTACCTTCAGCACGCTGATGTCGGACTCGCCGTTGCCCCAGGGCCATTCGTCTTCGAGAACGAGACGAGTAAGCTTTACTATTATCTCCGCGCCGGACTTCCGGTCGCTTGCGAAGAACGGATTTCGAATGCCGATCTTGTACGCAGGATGGCATGGGGCAGCATCTTTTCTTACGGTCACGCCCAAGCCGCCACGAAGGCCATCCTTAAGCTTGGCCGAAGGCGTTTTTGCAAACAAAGCCGAACCGCTATGATCCGCCGTCTCATCCGGCATCACAGCTGGAGCGCTCGAGCCAGGACGCTCGAAACCATCGTTGACACAGCTCTCGCGCATACCTCGAATGTTAGGGACTGAATATGAGCCCTTCTGCCGCCGTTGTCGTTTGTGACATTTTTCCGCCGGAAGTAGGTGGAATGGCCTCAACTGCCGCTCGCGTCTCGCGCTATCTGACAATCAATGCTACGCCGGCGGTAACGCTCGTCTTCAAAGCAGACCGGATCACACGTCACTTCAGCAACACGGTCAAATCGTTTCCGACCGATAAAATCCTCACATCGTTCAACCGCCAGGCCGAATACCGCGAAGAATGGCAACAGATCATACCTCTAGCTGTAGAGCCTTCCTTTGTCATCAGCCTCTACATGGGACGGCCTGCGTACATGGGCCACCTGCTCGCGCGACTACTGTGGGTCCCGCACTACATCGTCTGTCTGGGATCCGATGTGAATCACCACTTTGAACGGTTTGTCCATAAGTGGCGTTTTCCCTGGCTCATCAAGTGCGCAAAGAGGATCGGCATCCTCTCTCCCGACATGCGTGATAAATTTCGTTCTTTTTCTGACTCTGACGGAAAAATCACTCTGCTCTCTCCCGGTTACGACACTGCGTCTTTCTTCCCGATGGACGTTCCGATCGAATACGATATTCTCTTTGTGGGGCGTGCACGGCCAGTGAAAGGGCTGGACCGCCTCGTCACGGCACTCTCAAAGATCACAAGGTCTGCACGCGTTTGCTGCGTCATCCCTGTGAACGATGCCGACGCTGCATTTGCAGCCACCTACCGTGAGACAGCAGCTCGTAAGGCATCGCATCACAGCTTTGTATGGCTCCCCCAGCAAACACCTATTGAGCTTCGTCAACTCTACAACGCCTCTCGTTTTGTCGTAGTCCCGTCCCGAAGCGAAGGCGCACCTCACGTCGTCCTTGAGGCAATGGCCTGCAATCGACCTGTAATCGCAGCCGACGTGGGACGAATAGCGGAGTTCCTTGGTTCATGCAAAACGCTATTCACAACGGATGAGGATCTTGAGCGTTTGCTCGCCGCGGTAGTCGATGAAACGCTCGACGTGCCGACGAACCTCCGTAGGCAAGCGCTAGCCATCGCAAACCAGAATGACGAGTGTACAGCCTTCCGCCGTTTCGTTGACCTTGAGGACGAATGAGCACTAGCAGAGCAACCATTATTACGGACAGGAACCCCTGAGACATGAAACGATCTTTGAGCAATATCCGGAATAAGATATCAGCACGATACAGCCTCTTCATAAAGAAGACTATGCTCAACCATTCGCCCCGCTACATGATGGTCGAACCGACCAACCACTGTAACCTCGCGTGTCCGCTCTGCCCCACCGGCAGCGGTACACTGGGCGTAACGCAGGGATTCATGGATCTTGGCAACTACGTTCGCCTAATCAACGAGCTCTCGCCCGAGCTCGAGACGATTCTGCTGTGGGGATTCGGCGAACCACTTCTGCATCCCGAGATATTCCGGATGATCGCGGAGGCGCACTCTCGCGGCATCACAACGAAGGTCAGCACCAACGGTCAATGCTTCGGCGGTCGTGAACAATGCGAGGAAATAGTGACATGCGGTCTTACGCAGCTACGCGTTTCTCTCGACGGACTTTCAGACAAGACCCTTCAGGTCTACCGCCGTGGCGCCTCGTTCGAGAAGATCATCGCCGGCCTCAATTACATCATTGAGGCCAAGCGAAGGCTAAAGAGTTCGAACCCCCTTATACTGCTCCAGTTCATCGCTATGAAGCACAATGAGCACGAAGCCAATCGCATAAAGGCCCTCGCCGATGAAATGGGTATCGCTTGGAGGATCAAGACGGCATCAATCGGAGAGGTGGAGACTATTTCCAATTATGGTAAATTTCTGCCTGACAGCGGTCCGATCCGCTACGCCGTCTGCGACTGCGCAGGCGGAACACAGCATCTCAAGCCGCGCCTTGCCCGACCGCACGTCTGCCCTTATCCATGGCTTTGGGCCCACGTGAACTGGGACGGCACCGTGGTACCCTGCTGCAAAGACCCCCACCGGCAACACCTCCTCGGAAATGCCTTCGCTGAAGGTGGCTTCCGAGCCGTTTGGAACAACACGACATTTGTGACGTTCCGGGAAACGTATCTGCGCAACCCGGCCGAACTTGTGCGCTGCAGGAAATGCGACTATCCTTTTCAGTCAACATGTTTCCCGCTCCAATCATCATGAACGTTCTCCGCCGTCTCAATCTTTTGCTCATAGTCGCTGCCCTTCTCATCGCAGCTTCGGCAGCACACGCTCGCAGCTACGACCTCAACGCTGATTTCTACGCCTTTGACAAAGACCGATCAGCGACGATCCGGAGATTCGAGCCGGCAATGAGCGAAGCGCAACGCGCTATCTCGAGAAGCGAGGTGTCCGGCAGACCAATGCCCTGCTCGCGTCAGATCCTTCTCGAGACGCGCTGGCTAGCTGATTCGACATCGGACTATGAACGCCTCAGGCGGAGAATGGACGAGCTCAGAAGAAGTCTCAGGAAACCGAATCAGGGATTCGCCGATGAGCAGGCGCCATCGGACGGTAGCTGGGGGCGGTGTTTCGAAGAGTGGTTCTTGAAGTTCAACACCTCCGTCGATTTCATACGCGAGCTTCAGGAAGAAGGAAGGACGCCTGCGCACCGGACCTCGTTTCTCGACAGGATCAATTCACCCGAATCCCTCAGCACATATCTGCACTCCCTCCTCATTTCGGATATCACGGCTACAGGGAAAGACAGCGCCAAAGAGCTGAACTACGCCGCAACGGGGCTTCTCCGCCTGTTGCTCAATGGGGCACCCGCTGACTACCCATATCACCCCAGCCTGAAAGACGCTCTCCTCAGATTCATCGACGACGAGTGGCAAAACTCCGACACCGGTTACTGGGGGGAGTGGTATCTGCGGGTGGGCGAGCCAGTGAAGACCGACCACCTGAGCACTACGTTTCACATTATCTCATACCGCAAGGGGGATGTCAGGCGCTGGAAAAAGATCATCGACACAACGCTCGCGATCAAAGGCCTGGAGTACCCCTTTGGTTGGCTGGAACACGGGGGATATTCGAACCATCACAACTATGACGTTGTCAAAATTTTCCGTTACGGTTGGCCGCACATGAATAGACGGCAGCAAGCGACGGCGCGCGACGAGCTACGCGCCATGATCAGGTGGTGCCTGCAGTCTTCCCTCAAACCTGACGGATCGTTCGTCATGAGTAGGACCGGCCCCATCGGCGAATCCTTTTATTTCGGCGTGGCTTTCCTCAACGAAGTCGGATACTTTGAGAGAGCACGCCGCTTTTGGACGGACGAGGAATTCCATGGAGTGGACGATGTCCGCGCGGCGATCCTCCGAAAAATAGATTCAATCAAGTACGGCGATCTGTATATGAAATGGGCACGCGAGATGCTGATCGAAGCTGGCGGTGAGCAACTGCAATGATTATCCCTTCTCGACGATGCCCGTTCCCGCCCCCGCACATTCCGTACGGTCCAACATGCGCCTCAGAAGCGAGCCAGCATCATATCCAGCCAACTCCTGCATGATCTCCAGATTGTCGTCGATCGTAATCCAACAGCTGCGGCATCGCGGGTGTTTCAATGGAGGAATGAGGCCACGCCTGAATTTACAATACTTCTTGCACGCGATTATGGCATCGAGGCCGCTCTCGAGGATATTGCCCATGCGGAATTTTTCCTCGATCATCTCGCAACAAGGAAAGGCGTTCCCCTTCCGATCGATCTCGACACGATAAAACGGCAGAAAGCAGGGCGTGCGCAGCTGCAAATCGTTCGTTCGCGACATAATGCCCGCACCGCCTCCCCCGAATCTGAATATACGCGAGAGGTTTGTCTCCACAGCCAGCTCTTTAGAAACTTCGAGACTCCGTGGAATCAGGGTGCTATTTAGCTCGTCTATGTGCTGTGGCTGGAGACGGAAGAGCGAATTATTTTTCCGATCCCCAGTATCCTCATAGGGCATGAAGCTGAGATGGCGAACACCGAGACCATGCACAAAGCGCAGGAGATCGATGATGTCCCGGTAATTGAATGAAGCAAGAACCGAATTTACGCCAACGTAGCGTATATGTTGCAAAAGTATCCGGATCGCATCAACCGACCGCCGCCATGCTCCGGGAGCGCCCACGATATAATCGTGGAGCTCTTCCTGATGCGAATCAAGGGATATCCAAATGGATTTCAGCTTGGCCTTGTGCAGACGCATGGCATAGGCTTCGTCGATGAGCTGTCCGTTGGAGGTGATGCCGCACTTTATGTCACGTTCGCCTGCATAGGCGACGATCTCCGGCAGGGCGTCGTAGAGCGTTGGCTCTCCCCCGATAAGATTCAAGACATGACAACCGTGCTTACTACACTCATCGATGATCCGCAAGAGGCGTTCACGCGGCATATCCTCCTGCTCAGTCGAGCGCCAGGAAAAACATTTTCGGCAGCGCAGATTGCATCGCCTAAGGATCTCCACCTTCACCACGAAGATTTTTATACTTCCGCCGCACTTGAGCCGACCGACAAACGTATCATCCATGGCAACCTTCCTGGTTTGCTCAATCTCCTTTTGCTGAAACGCTCGTCACTGAAGGGTAATATTTATGGCAAACCTCCTGATAATGCTCGATCATAAATTGGAAGTACTCTGACGCCAGGATCTCCTCTACAGAATGTCTATGAAGGCTCAGATCATCGAGTCGATAAAGGTAGCGTCTGACGAAATCGGGCGGATCGTCCGAGTCCATCCAGCGCGGTTGCAACCTGCAACAAAATTCGACAATGCCGTCATAGGCGACATAGAGCTCCCGCCCATCGACGAATTTACATCGTTCACACCTTTGGATAGGACCGTCGAATTCGGCCGGCGGCGCTAGTGTCTCGCCGTACGCCCGCGAGCGTCGGAAGTCGATGTCACAGCCGATCCGGCGCGCCATCGCCCTCGCCTGATCGATCTCTCCTTCGTTGTGCTCGAAGACGATGAACTGCCACTCGGCCTTCCCTCCCCCCACTACAAAGGCTTCAAGATTTGACATCGTGCGCTGAAAATCGGCGCCCATCCTATAGCGGACATAACTCTCCGGCGTCGCTCCGTCGATGGCAAAGCGCACATGCAAGCGAGGAAACGACAGGCTGCGCCACCATTCCGCTTCGTGAGTCACGCCATTAGTGTCGATGGATATCCTGGCCCGCGAGCGCTCCCTGAAGAAGGACACGATGTCCAGAAACTCGGGATGCATAGTCGGCTCCCCGAATGTACCGCAAAAATTTACGTGAAGCAGGTTGGCGAGGAGAGGCTCGAATCGTTTACGGATCAGCGCAAGCGGCAGATGACCTGGCGGCAACCCGTCGCGCCCTCGCCTGGTGAAGACCTTCGTGCGCGAACAATACGGGCAGCTGAGCGTGCAGTACGACGTGAGGTCGAGTTGCAATTTTCTGATGTCAGCAGCAGTAATCATGATAATCCTAGCGTTTCTCCAATAGCGCCCTAATGTCATCTGTCACCAAATCGACGATTGTCAGCTCACGAGGAAGGCGATCGATAAGCCATAATGGAATAAGAGGTTCGACGCCTTCGTCAGCAAGGTGCTTCCACTCGTGGACCTTCCATAACGAATCGTCGAACGTCTCGCGCCACCGCCGCAAATGCCACCTGTTGAGGCCGCCAACGAGCGCGTCAAATTCATCTTCCGACACGCTATTTAGCTCGCACGACAAAGTTCGGAGTTCGTCCGGCGTAAGCAGTACATGCCCCCAAGGGATATCGACGATGCCTGGGGAGTGCGCCCCGACCAGCGAATAAAAATTTGACCACTCTGCATAAAAGATACCGCCTGGCTTGAGAAGGCGATGCACCTCACTGATGGCACGCTCAATGTCGCCAATGTGCTCAAGACTGGAGATCGAGAAAACAAGGTCCAAGCTCTCATCGTCAACTGGCACGCTTGCCGCATCCGCAACGAGCCACTCGACACCCTTCTGGCGAAAAACAGCTCTGACATCCTGCGCAGGATCAAAGGGTTCCTCAATGGAAGCATGAACCGCCGCCATCCATTGCCGCATCTGGTCGCGGCAATTTGGATCGAGAGCACACGGTTGGCGATCGAGTGCAATGACCGAGCCGCCGCCCATGCCGCGCCAAAGGAGAGCCTCAATTCCAAAACCAGCGCCAAGATCGAGCGCCGTCATACGGGCCAAACGACGGCCGCGATCGCGCAGAAGCTCCTTGAGACGCTTCATCTTCTTTCGACGCTTGCGAACCTTTGCACCGTACTCCTCCTCGCTGCTCGCCGAGGTCGATGCAATCTCCCGCTTGAACCCGCATAGCGCCTTATGAAAAAAGGCGTAACGAGGCAGCTGGCCGCTCATGGATGATTGAAAATATGCATCCGGCGTGAGCGAAGAAAGCACCCCAAGGATTTCGACCGGCTCCATGCAAATATATCTTTCAGAGTATGGATTTTCAGTCAACGGAAATACATCGCATACCTGGCACGTAGATAACCATTGACTACCAGCCTCGATTGAAATTAGCCTGAGATGGAGATGGTTATCCTGCAAAAAACTCCTGCAAATGAAGGCGGTTATATCGAAGGGAATATGGCCTACCTGCAGAAATGGGGAGAGAAAATAAATACAAGGGATCTTCCGTTAACAGGAGAGCTACTTGTTGCCGATGGTTGTTCCCCTTGTCCTAATTTCAGGCCGGCTGAAGTCATACTGACACTTGTTGCTATGTTCAATGTGGCCCCATCGGTTTTAATAAGAACGTTTCTTGGATCAAGCGGCACTTATGAGGAATACGGAAAAATATGGGGATTAAGCCAGAGAGCGAACCAAACCTGGATTGATTTTTATGCTGGCATCCCTTCGATCGACAATGTTGATCCAAAATTCCTCCCAATTGGTCATGACGTACAGAAGGCGACAGAGATCAGAACCAAATGCATTCAAGAAATGTGGAAGCTTATCAGCCCATACATTGGCACAGGAACAGCAAAACTAAAAATATCAGTAATGGAGAATGAATACTCACGAACACTCAAGATTGCCGACATTATTGATTCAATGCCGCTTAACGCTCTTTTGATGAAATTTCCATGTCCAATCTGCAGCCATCAAACAGACAAGACTCTTTATCACGGGTTACGCAGAACAAAAGATAATTTTTGCGTTACGAAAAATGAGCGGAGTGAAGCAGAAGTAAAATGTATGTGTGCACAGCCTTGGAAAAAACACGGGATGAAATTAAGAGTTGCCGATGCTTCGTCAATGCTTGGGGCAAGGTTATCCGGAAAACTCATCTACAGTCTCTTGTCGCTCCAATTGCCTAAACTTGTGATTCGCGATTATTCCAATCCGCGAGGCACTGTTGCACAAGTGGTCAACGACTGGGATGAAAATATCTGGATAAGCACTAGGCTCGAAATACCTGGGAACAGCCTTGAATTACAAGATTCGATCCGAAATTCACCAGGGGAATGGGCAGACATCCTAAAAAAAGTATCTTTCTTGTGCAGCGGCGAGGAGATTTGTATTACATACTGATACAATACGGCGGCGTTAGCTGGATTGAAGCACTTGGCATATGAAGTACCGAAAAGAGGGCACCGATGAAAATACTGATTACAGGCGGCGCTGGATTCATAGGTTCCCATATTGCAGACGCTTATATAAACGATGGGCACAACGTAGTCGTCTTGGATGACCTATCCAGAGGCTCCACAAAAAACATCAATTCTAAAGTCCGCTTTTACGAGATGAGTGTAAATGATGAAGACATCCTCACGGTATTTGAAAAGGAACGACCGGAGATAATGAGCCACCATGCTGCCCGGATCAATGTCGCCAACTCATTGGAAGATCCAGCGGGGGAACTCGTGGTCACTATCAACGGTTTTTTGAACCTGATGGAAGCCGGGAGGAGACATGGTCTCAGGAAGGTCATCTTTGCATCATCGGCCGCCGTCTACGCAAACACGGATAAACTCCCGACAGATGAATCTCATCCAACCGATCCTGCGTCCCCTTACGGGCTGGGAAAGCTCATGATCGAACAACTTCTTCGTTATTACGGACGCACTTACGATATCAATTGGGTCGCACTGCGATACGCAAATGTCTATGGTCCACGTCAAAACGGTTGCGGCGAAGCCGGGGTAGTTGCAGCCTTCCTCGAGAAAATGCTGGCAAACAGACAGCCTGTAATTGATGGGTCTGGTGATCAGACTCGCGATTTTATTCATGTGAGTGATGTAGTCGAAGCCAATCGAACGGCCCTGAAGGACGTTGCCCAAGGCATCTATAACGTAGGAACGGGCGTGGAAACGGATATCAATAAAGTCTTCAACATGTTGCGCGAACTGACAGGAAGTCATTGCCAGGAACATCACGGCCCTGTCAGAAACAGGGATTTGGAACGAAATTCTATCTCATGTCGGCGTTTTCAAACAGAATTTGGCTGGAGGCCAGTAATTGAGCTTCCAGTAGGAATAAAAACTACTGTAGAGTGGTTTTTGAAAAATAAGAGTTGAGCCCTATTTTTTCTTTAATTATCAGCGGCTTGTGCGAACTCGATGCTGCCGCCGTTTTCCTCGAAATTCACAGCACCCGTCGCAAGCTCCGCGGGTGAAAGCGCCGTTGTCCTGGCCAACACCGGCATCCCCTCGCCGGGAAGCGTCGGGCACGAGAGAGCATCCGAACGTTCGATGAGCGCAAAGTACACGGAACCATAACCGAAGATTTCGCGCTCCCAGCCGGCCGATGAAAGTGTCGCCGCAAGCCCCTCGTACGCGCCCGCCTGCTCGATGGCAGCCAGTCCCTGGCCGGCTCCGGCGCAGGCCAGATACTTGCCGCTCACAGGATCGACAGCAAAGACTTCGACAACGCCGGCGGTCTGAGGCGCGGCTGAGTGGGAGACTTTCGTAATCTGCGTAGCCGCAAGGTCGGCAAGCCTCACCACCGGCGCGCCGAAATACACCGGGCTCATGCTCTGAAACGAGACGTAGCCCTTGCCGTTTGTGAAGTCAGCGCGCTCGCCGATCAGGTCGGAGATCCTCGCAGGCTCGATCTCGCCCATGAGCTCAGGTCCCGAGTCCTCCTGGACAAAGAGCGAAAGGCTCATCTCCATGTCGGTGAAAGAGCGGTCGGCAGCATCGAGGCACGGGATCGAAAAACCCAGCGCCGCATAGAGCACATCCCCTGTGCGAATAGAGTCCATGAATTCGTCGCCGATCTGGCACAGGTCGTCGCCGACATCGGCGCTGATGTAGAAACGCGGAGCGCTCCCTTCGGGCGCGTCGTGCTCGAAGAAGAGCTTGTCGATGAAGAGTCCCTCGTTCAGGGCAGGGGCCATGGAGAGGACCGCGAGCGGCTCCTTGCCCGGGTCCCTGAGCACTGCGGCGGCGCGGCCGTTCGTGGCCCAGATAAGATTCGCCAGCAAGTCATCTGTCGTGAGCTCGGCCGACTCCCCAGCTATGTCGTCCTCGATGCCGATGGGCTCAGGGCATTCGCCCCCGTCTTTTTCCACGAACACGAGCTTGAAGCGGGCGACGGAATCGATCGAGACCCCTTCGATCTCTTTGAACGGAACCGAAAGCTCGCCGTAATAGACCCCCGACGAGGCGAGCGCTTTCATCCCGTCTTCCTGAGTGGTGCAAGCCACGTCCTTGCCGGTCGCAGAATCCCTCATGTATACCGAGAACTCGCCCTGCCCGCCGTACTCGTCCTCCATGCCGCCGTTGATGTAGAATTGGTCGACGACTATGGATGTGATGTCGCCGATATCCAGGAACGGCTTGGTCAGGTCGAGCCCGCTTCCTCCGCCGCAGGCGGATATGAGTACTATGGCCGTAATGATGAAAGGAATGAACGCGCGGGTATGCCTCATGATCTTCCCCCTTCAAAATTTGGGGAAGAATATCATAATTTCAGGGGGAATAGAAGGATTTCGTGGCAATCAGAGGCCGACGCGGCGGTTCTCGAGTTCGGAGATCCGGTCGCGCAGCTTCGCGGCCTCCTCGAACTCCATGCGTTTTGCGTGCTCCAGCATCTGGCTGCGCAGTTTCTTTATGAGCTTCGGTATCTCGTCCTGAGGCACGAAGTCCTCGCCGCCTGCCGGGACCTGCACGTAGTCCTGCTCGTAGATGGAGTGCAGCACGTCACTGATCTTCTTCTTGATGGTCTCGGGCGTGATGCCGTGCTTCTTGTTGTAGGCCTCCTGGACCCTGCGGCGGCGGAGGGTCTCGTCGATGGCGCGCTTCATCGAATCGGTCATCACGTCCGCGTATAGGATCACCCTGCCATTAACGTTGCGCGAGGCGCGGCCAAAGGTCTGGATGAGCGAGCGCGTCGAGCGCAGGAAGCCCTCGCGGTCCGCGTCCAGTATCGCGACCAGCGAGACCTCTGGAAGGTCCAGCCCCTCGCGCAGGAGGTTGATGCCCACCAGCACGTCGAACTCGCCTAGCCGAAGCGACCTGAGTATCTCCATCCTCTCGAACGACTCGATGTCAGCGTGCAGGTAGCGCACGCGCACGCCCTTTCCCCTGAAATAATCGGTGAGCTCCTCTGCCATGCGCTTGGTGAGAGTCGTGACGAGAACCCTCTCGTTTGCATCCACGCGCTTTTTGATCTCGGAGAGCAGATCGTCCACCTGGCCTGCGATCGGTCTCACCTCCGGCTCCGGGTCGATGAGCCCCGTGGGCCTCACGATCTGCTCCACGAACGTATCGCCGGATTTCTTGAGCTCGTATTCCGCGGGCGTAGCCGATACGTATATCACTTGGTTCGTGAGCCTCTCGAACTCCTCGAATTTGAGCGGCCTGTTGTCCAGGGCGGACGGCAACCTGAAGCCGTAGTCCACCAGCGTCTCCTTGCGCGCCCGGTCGCCACGGCTCATGCCGCCGATCTGCGGCACGGTGATGTGGCTCTCGTCGATCACGAGCAGGAAGTCCGATGGGAAATACTCCATGAGCGTTGGCGGCGCCTCGCCAGGCGCGCGGCCCGTGAGGTGTCTTGAGTAGTTCTCAATCCCCTTACAGAAACCCATCTCCTCCATCATCTCCAAGTCGTAGATCGTGCGCTGCTCTATGCGCGCGCGCTCGAGGATCTTGTTCCCCTTATCGTAATGCTGGATCCGATCGCGCAGCTCGTCTCGGATCGCACCCATCGCCTGTTTCATTTTCTCTTCCGGTGTCACGTAGTGGCTGCCCGGGAAGATGGTGACGTCGGAGAGCTCCTGTATCGGCTTTCCGGTGAGCGCGTCTATCTCCATGATGCGTGAGAGCTCGTCGCCGAAGAACTCGAACCGCACGGCCTTGGCGTCTTCGTATGCAGGAATCACCTCGACAGTGTCCCCGCGCACGCGGAAGGTGCCGCGATGAAAGTCGATGTCGTTGCGCTGGTACTGGATGTCGACCAGGCGCCGAAGCAGGCGCTGGCGGTCGATCGTCTCGCCCTTGGCCGTCTTCACCATCATGCTTTGGTAGGCCTCTGGGCTGCCCAGACCGTAGATGCACGAGACAGAGGCCACGATTATCACGTCGCGACGCGTGAGCAGCGAGTGCGTTGCCGAGTGACGCAGTTTGTCTATGCGTTCGTTTATGTCCGAGTCCTTCTCTATGTAGAGGTCCTGGGCAGGGAGATACGCCTCGGGCTGGTAGTAGTCGTAGTAGCTGACAAAGTACTCGACCGCGTTCTCGGGGAAGAGTTCCTTGAATTCGGAGAAGAGCTGGGCGGCCAGCGTCTTGTTCGGCGCCATGACCAGCGTGGGTTTCCCCACGTTCGCGATGAGATGAGCCACGCTGAACGTCTTTCCGCTGCCCGTGACGCCTAGCAGGGTCTGATGCTTCTTTCCCGCGAGCACGCCCTCGGTGAGCTGTTCTATGGCCCTCGGCTGATCGCCCTTGGGAGTGAATTCTGTGACGAGTTTGAATTGAGACATCTCAGCGCAGCTTCCATTCCGTCGTGCCGTCGGGTTTGTCTTTGAATTCCACGCCGAGCTTCGCAAGCTCGTCGCGAATGGCGTCGGCACGTTTGAAATCCTTTGAAGCGCGCGCGGCCTTGCGCTCGGCGATGAGGCGCTCGACCTCGGAGGTGTCCACGCCCGATTTTGCCTGGGCCCTGGCGTGGGTGCGCTGGCGATACGCGGCCGGGTCTGAGCCGAATACGCCGAGCACCGCGCCTGCGATCTGCTGCATGTGCGAGAACTGAAGCACCGTCCATCCGGTAAAAGACGTAGGGCATTCCTGATTGTCCAAGAACTTGTTCACGAGTCTCACCGCCTCGAATACGAGCCCCGTTGCCCGGGCGGTGTTGAAGTCGTCGTCCATGGCCTCGTCAAAGCGCGCGTCGAACCGGGTGAAGAATTCTCGGAGTTCCTTCGCCTCTTTCGAATCGCCGGGATCGTCGGACACGGACTTGCCGGGATGTATCGCATGGAGCCTCTCCGCGGTCTCGTAGAAGCGGTCGAGCGAAGACCCGGCCTCGGCGAGCGCCTTCTCCGTGTAGTCCAGCGGCGAACGGTAGTGAGACGAGAGGATGAAGAGCCTCACCGCCTCGGAATCGTGGTGCTTTATCACCTCGCGAATCGCGGTGATGTTGCCCAGCGACTTCGACATCTTCTCAGCGTTGATGTTTATGAACCCATTGTGCAGCCAATAGCGCACGAATTCGCATCCGCACGCGCCCTCGGCCTGCGCGATCTCGTTCTCGTGATGCGGAAAGATGAGGTCGCGGCCGCCGCCGTGGATGTCGAAGGGCTGGCCCAGGTACTTGGAGCTCATGGCCGAGCACTCGATGTGCCAACCCGGTCTGCCCTCGCCCCAAGGGGAGGGCCACTTCGGCTCGCCCGGCTTGGCCGATTTCCAGAGCGCGAAATCGAGCGGGTCCTTCTTGCGCTCGTCCACCTCCACGCGCGCGCCGCTCTCCAGCTCCTCGATATTCTTTTTCGAGAGCTTGCCGTAGCCCGGAAACTTCCGCACCGAGAAGTAGACATCGCCATCGATCTCGTAAGCGATGCCGCGGCTGATCAGCTTCTCGATCGTGGCGATCATTTCCGGAATGTGACCCGTGGCCCTGGGCATGATGTCCGGTTTGAGCACGCCGAGGGAGGCCATGTCCTCCTCGTACTCGCCTATGTACTGGCGCGTGATATCCTCGCAGGAGCGCCCTTCCTTGTTTGCACGATTGATGATCTTGTCGTCCACGTCCGTGTAGTTGCGCACGTACGTCACGTCGAAGCCGCGGTGCTTGAGATGCCGATAGATCATGTCGAAGACCACGGCGGCGCGCGCATGTCCCAGGTGGCATGTGTCGTATGCCGTGATCCCGCACACGTACATGCCAACCTTCGGAGCCTTGAGCGGCACGAACTCCTCTTTCTTTTGCGTCATCGTGTTGTAGACTACCAAAGCCATATTAGATTCCTTTTTATTTCAATCCCGACGCCACCCGCCTCAACATGTTACAAGTACTATTGCCTGAACTGCTATAGCATCGCCCTTCCCTATTGCATCGAGACCCTCGTTCGTGCGCGCCTTGACGCTCACTGAATCGATCGGAAGGTTCAGTATACCGGAGATTCGCTCCCTCATCTTCGCGATGTGCGGCATCATCTTCGGTTTTTCGGCTATGATGTTGGCATCCACGTTGACCGGCGAGAATCCCTTTTCTTTGACAAGTGCTGAAACAAGCGAGAGCAACTTTGCGCTGTCAGCGCCCTTGTATCTCAGGTCAGTGTCGGGGAAGTGTTGGCCTATGTCGCCCAGCGCCGCGGCGCCCAACATGGCATCCGCTATCGCGTGGAGCAGCGCATCGCCGTCGGAATGGCCGAGCATGCCCTTCTCAAACGGGACATTTATCCCGCCAAGGATGAGGGGCCTTCCGGAGACGAGTTTATGAATGTCGAATCCCATGCCGATCCTGAAATTCATCGCCACTCCTTGAGTATCGCCTCTGCGACGATAATATCAGAGGG
>Ga0265297_10002574_pt1 | contig 36174 bp, 34 predicted proteins | sample Munlanlwell13791_FD_192502 | JGI IMG/M metagenome (GOLD analysis project Ga0265297, IMG submission 192502) | Leachate microbial communities from a municipal landfill in Southern Ontario, Canada - Leachate well 137-91 | ecosystem: Engineered > Solid waste > Landfill > Unclassified | place... | reverse complement strand
GACGCATATTCTAAAGGTCTCGAAATAGATCCTAACACTGTGTCGAGATATCAAGACTTGGAAAAAAAATTACAAGAAGCCCTATCGTCTCTTAAACCCGTTCAGCCCAAAGATATATTAAAGCCAGTATTGAACGGCAACGAGATAATGCAGATTTTAAATATTAAACCCGGAAAATGGATGGCAGAAATAACAGAATTTGTAAAAGAGCTTAGAGACGAAAACCCTGATATTACTAAAGATCAGGCGGCTCAGATGGTCAAGAATAAGTTTAGCTATCTTAGTAATCAAATTCAAAACACACCCAAAATAGTTAATCCTCCCAAAACCCAATTACCTGCAACGCAAACACAGGACGCTAATTTGCCCAGAGAGGCCTCATCAAAAGAAACACCTATGGAAACCCTCTGTTCTATGGATATCGTAAAAAGTAAAATAGATGAAGTTAACAAACTTTTAAACGAAAAGAAATTCTATGAAGTGTTTACTATTCTCAACGAATTAAAAGAACAGTACGGCAACGACGAAAATATAGTCAGGTTGTTAGCCGTAGGTGTCTTTAGGTTATTAATTCGAAACGAGAAATATAGATATAATGAGTTAATCCAACATATTATGAATAAAGCCGAATCAAATTTCTTTGATCCGACCCTTTGTTGCTATGTGGTTGGCATACTTCTCCTATTAGAGACAGAAACCAAGGACGAGATAATAAAAGAAATAGCTGAAAGAATGACAACTATGGCTCCCGACCTATTCAAAAAGGTATTAGGTCAATTACCAGAAAACATATGCCGTCCAGACCTTAAAAAAGAAATAGAAAGGGAACTAGCATCTAAATAAAGAATCATATGGAATGGCTATGAAAATATATAAAACAGCAAATAAAATAGATGAAGAGCTTCCAGACAATGACGCTCTTGCCCTTTACTGCAAAACCTTAAAAATGTATCTCAAGGATAATCCCGATTTAGATGACATATACGCCGATTCGATCAGAAAGTTGCCTTCTCCAAGACAGATATCTCAAGATTTTTCGTTTCAAGAATGCAAAATTCTCTACGAAACTCTGGAATATCTATGGAAGAAAATAACCAAACAAGAAATCATTCCAGAAAAAGTTATTCACACAGCCCCTGAAACACTAGAGGGATGTTACTGGATGATGGCCAATGGAATATTGTTAAAGGGAATGAACCATTATAGTATAGTAAAGCAAAACAATATACTTTTTTGCACATTACTAGATATAGGTGGAATGACTCTTCAAGAATACCTGCATTCTCCACCAGATCAACTAATAAGATTCATTATCAAGAGTGGTGCGTTAAGGTTATTTATCGATAAAAACAAAAAACTCTATGCCCAATGCACCCCAAGAACATATGGCGAATGGGCTAAGGAAAAAGTCAAAAAATTAGATTTCCAGTTTAAGGCTATGAAAGTAATTGATCTTAAAATTCCCTATGACGGCTGGAAAAGCGGAATTTTAATCAAGTTGTAATATGAAAATTTACAAAATAGCTGATGCTCCATTTCGTACATTCGGCCTAGAAGATATGGTTTTCGATTCTTTTATGCGCCACTATAAAAACATCACGCATCCCCAATATCTAGCCGAAAATCAAAAATATCTTAATAGAAATATGGCTGCAATAATAGGCTCAACCAATATAAGAAATTATGTGGCAAAAATAATAGAACACTATGGAAAACCCAAATCGCCAATTCCCTATCAAATGGAGCTAGCTATTATCAGCCCGAAACATCCAGATGCTAAAAAATTCTCTGCCCTTATGCAGCATGATCAGGGAAAATTCGAAATGTCTGTAGTATTACGAAGTCCTAAAATAACCGATCTTGATGTTTCCCGACTCAAGGAACACATAGGCCATGAATTAGAACATTTTCTAAAAGCAGTATATCGTGGGACAGATTCTTATTATAACAGGGGCGAGAAAGAACTTAAACAGTGGGACGCTCCGGTGGACAAAAAACCAGAAGAGTATTGGAGCAACTATCGTGAAATTCAGGCCTATGGCAAAGAATGGGCAATTGAATTAATAGCTGAATATGAAAATATATATAGAATTAGAACCAAAAATATACCTAACAAGACTGTAATAGACAGCATGGAAAATAGCAAGGAAAAAATTATAAGATCGATGGTTGCTTTCAAGGTCAAAAATCTACTCAATAGCATAGAAAGAATTATGGGCAAGCCATTATTACCTGAAATTAGAAAAGCATATTATATTGCCACAATGAAAGGATTTAGCACCCTTTTTGATGAATTTATTAATAGGAAGAAAAATGAACTGGTATAAAAAAGCAAGATATGAAAAAGATTGGAATGTGATTAGGATAAAACCCAACTTATTTCAGTTGCAATTCAAGGGTATGCCTATTAGCGATTATTATCCTATCGAAAGAGGAAATATAAAAGAAGTAAAAACTTATGGAATGAATATTTTAAAATTGCCTAAAGATATTATTTTGCCGCCAATATTATTTATGTATAGCAGGGCAATAGATTTTATAACAGCTGAAAAAACAATGATTAACAATACTAAGGATTTTTAAAATGAACTGGTATAAAAAAGCGCAAATAGATAAAACAGACTCAATAATATGGACATGCCCCCTCACCGGGATTTACATTTCAGCCCCAAGAATAAATGGGGAAATCTATCAATATGAACTATACGCAAAAGACGAAAGCTTCGTAGATTCATTTCCATCTTGGTTCGAAGCTAACAAGGCGGCAAAAGAGATGGATAAAAGAGCTCAAATAGAAAAAATGGGAAAAATACAGCCATGAACTGGTATAAACGAGCATCAAGAACCTTTAACGAACATGTTAGGGACACTGTAAATGCAGATCTCTCTAGCCCTATTCTTATCACTGAAAAATATGAAATAGTGGATGGCGCACATAGAACCGCTAAATCATTTCTATTAGGCAAAAAGATAAATGCTATTATTCTATCTAATGAGGAAATAAATAAGGCTTATTTACCAGAAAATTCAGATTACGTTGGACAAATCTATAGAGACGATGATGGGAATGAATATTCTGTAACTAAATTAATAGAGCTTTACGGCAAAAGAAAAACCGTTCTGTTCGATCCTAAAATTATATTGAAACAATCTAAGAACGTATGGGGCAAAAAGATGGACATTTACGAGGTTATGAATGAAGCTAAAAAAAATCTAAAGGAAGAAAAATGAACTGGTATAAAAAAGCGCAACAATCATTAAAGGCTTGCGATAGGGTGTTATTAACCCCCAATCCCCAGTTTTCCAGAACTTTAGGCGGAGAAGGCCCAACAGAATATTTCTATATAACCGAAGATGATAAAAATTATTATGTTAAGGATAGCTGCGGTTTTGGTGATGGAAAACATAATAGCTGGGTTAAATCTAAACAACTTTATAGCGTAAAAAAGATATGAACTGGTATAAAAAAGCGCAACAGAAAGATAGAGAATACCCTGTCGCTGCAGCTATACTGGCAGACGGCAAAATATTTGAAGGCAGAAGTCATTGGGAGGCCATTCAGAAGGCTATTAAGGCTGGCTATGTCCATAAAACAGACGAAGGGTACTTAGAAGACAGAGCTGGAAATGATATGACTTTCAGTGGTGCAACAGATTTATTTAGAACCAATAAGGGAAGGATCATTAATAGATTTATGGCTTTTGAGATGGGAGAAGCTACTGCGTCAGAAGACATACCTGAAAAGGATAGAAAACCCGAACATGAACTGGTATAAAAAAGCGCAAGACTATCCATATTCCCTACTAGAAATTATAAAAATGCAGGGAGATCATGGATTATCCCTAAGAAGTATGTCTTTTGACGAATTAAAAGAAGCCCAAGAACTGGAGAAATCAGAATTTATAAACAAAGTGGTTAAAGAAAGTAAGGATGGAAGCTACTCCGCATATATAATTAATGAAGAAAAATTTAAACAAATGGGTTGGAGTCAATGAATAATAAAATAACGATAACTAATGTTAAAGATGTAGCAGACCATATTGATTATATAAAAAGAAGCAATATAAACCTCATATCAATTAGAGATACTTCTCCGGGTCCAAACCAACATTATTATGACATAATAGATAATGCCAGTCTACCCAATCTATTAGTAATTAATTTTGATGATCTCGAACAACCACTAGATCCTAAATATCAAAGAAAAGAAAGACCGCCAGAAGAACATGACATAGTGCGTATACTTGAATGGGCCAAAATAAAAATGAAAGAAAATAATAATGAATTTATAATCCATTGCACTGGAGGTGTTTCTAGAAGCTCAGCCGTAGCCATGCTTATCAAATATATGCAAGATCCCGAAAATGCCCTAAAAATAATTAATCCAATGATACATAGCCCAAACGAAAGAATATTAGATATCGGGGATAAATTTTTTCAAACAAAAAATCTTAAACAACCCGCCAAAGATCTTCTAAAAAAATACGACGAGCAATGGATGGATCAATTAGGCAAACCTAATTCCAGCATATTTTAAGCTATACCTAGTTTAATCTTCAATTTCTTAGCCTGATCTTCAGTAAACAATAACATCCTTCCACCGGGACTCTTGCTACATTCTAATTGACCAGACTTATAGTAATACTGGGCCATCCATCTTTGTTTGTCATTCTGAACAATATCTGAGAGACGAATAAGCCTAAGCCAATCAGGAATGTCAAACTTATAATCGTAACATGATATGGGAGATTTATGACCTATTATATCAAAAAATCTGCCTATAGAAGCTGCCTTAATTCTTATATCATTTTTAGATTCATCCCTAGAACAATCGAGACCTAATGCTCTTAATTTGGGCATAAGGATATTTTCTAGATTATCAACTGGGAAGGCACAAGTAGCAAAACGAACAACATATGTATTACAATCTTTTATATAGGTTAAACTACCATCACCTAGATACCATAAGAGCATACTAGTTGGAGCTATACGAACATCAGGAGGAACAACTTTAGATTGATTAGGACCTGAGTACCATCTTTCTGCTTGATGAACTATGTCGGGATGAGTAAGAGTAGCAATATCATATAAATGGTTAGGATGTTTTTCATCTATCTTGCCCCATTTTTTTAAATTACTAGGTTGATACATAAGAAAACCAGACATAGCATATTGAGTCCATTCAGGACTAGATGTCCCTATTCTAAATCTAGAATTTCTATAATTATTAGCAAAATTTATACAACCATCCCCCAATAAGAAACCATCGATCCACTCTATAAGACCTTCGTTAATATGATTTATATCTGGATCAAGTGTCGATTTAGCCCTAGAAATACTATTAGATTTATTTCTTACTGGAATATTATGTCTTATAAGTTCTTTGTATATTATAGCAGAACTAACATTAACTCCAAATAATTCCTGACTCTTTTCAGAAATATCGGTAGTTGACATTTTGTCATCAATATAGCTTTTTCTAAGATTCGCTATTTGACTTTCGCTATATATTTTAGGTTTTACTGGCATTTTTTTCTTTATTAGTTTCTTTATATCTATACTATACCAGTTTTTATATTTAGTGTCAATATATAAATACAAAAAAATACCCTCAGGGAATAAACCCTGAGGGTATTTAAATTCAATCAATACTACTATTACGAACCAGAGGTAACGAGAACCTTGGCAACTGCGTAATCATTGATAACTACGATACCAACTTCCTCATATATTACCCAACCCAGGCGAAGCTTTTTAGGGTCATCGGCAGGAAGAACTGTGATATCCTGACGAATTGGGAACGCACCTACATACTCTGCAGGGGCGAGAAGCATGACCGTGTCCTTAGGGCACTTTGAGCTGACATGAATATCAGCTGTGAACAAGTGACCAAATAGACCAGTGGTTAATACTTCTTTCTGAGTAGCTTCATCATACACTGTCTTACCGAAGTTACGAACGTCGGCATAACGAAGTGCATGCATAACCAACTTACCAACAGTCAAGTCATGTTGTTCGATGGTTGCGAACGCCTGATTCAAAGCGTTCAAGCTGAGAGCTCCACCAGTAGAAATAACTATGTTAGCAGGATTGCCAGCAACCGCAGCCAAGATAGCGTTAAAGATGTTTAGATCCTCTTCCTTCTGGATAGCTTCTTTTGCCTTGATCTGAGCTCTGTCTACAATGTAGAACCTACGAGCTTTAACTTCAGACAAACGAATCTGAGGGTTAGTAGCAATTTCGAATGTGGGAACAAGAATTTCCTCACCTTCGGTAATTCCGTCTGGGACCGCTCCCCTACGAGAAATTACGAATGCTGTAGCCCTTACGTCCTTCTCATAACGAGCATATGCTCCCTGAGGAAGTTCGTCTACCATAAGTAGCTTTCTTCCAACAGCTTGGTACTCTAATGCCCTACGAATAGGTTCCACCATAGCCTGAGCCAATGCAACTCTACCTTCGGGTGTGTCTAATGCCTGTGCGATAAGAGCTTCTCTCTCCGCATTTACTGCCTTTTTATCAATAGCCATTTTATTATCTCCTTTTAGTGATTTATAGGGTTTTAAGTGCCTATAAAAAAACTTAATTATTAATTATATGATCAACTTAATTTCGATATACGTATTGGTGTTGTCACCAGAGAGAGCCATGTCTCCGTTAATGTCAGTGCCCGGTACTCCAGAGGGATACATTCCGTCTTGCTGTGTCAAACGAGCTACTGGGTAGGACGTAGGTGCAGCATCTTCACCAACTGTATTGAGTAAACCAGCTCTAGCATAAAGCGTTGTCAACTGAGTTGTAACGCCAGCTACGTTAGAGTGGAACTGATCAGTAGCGAATTCTCCGCCTGAATGATATACTGTCATCTTGCTAGAGGCCTTGGTTTCATCGAAATAATCCGATGCCCTGTTCTGCCATCCAGAAGCGATTCCGGGCATAGCCGAAGCCGTTGTGGACTTTGTATCACCAGCCAATCCGTAAGGAATTGGATAGGTGGAACTCTCTTTACGAACATTACCGCTATTATCAAGGGATACAACCATACCCATCTTGATAATTTCACCTGTAGCTACTGTTCTTTCTGCAGCAACTACATTAAATTTAGGAATAAGTGCCATTTTAGTTTCTCCTTTTAGTTTTGTTTATTACCTTCACTAATCGGCTTAAGATTTTTCAGTTTTATAAAGTGTCTCTTTCTCAGTGGCTTCTTCCATCTTTCTTCTTCTTGGTTCTTCTTTACTTCGTCAATCTATTTATTGCCAATTTTTATGTATAACTTATTCTTAATTGACGGGATAATATCCTTCTTTTATTTTTAAAAATCTTTCATCTAAAAAAATAAGCCCCTGACTTTTGATCAGGGGCTTATTTTATCAATCTATAAAACTAGCTTATTTCTCTCCGTAAATGGTCAAGTTATTGTCAAATGACTTGTTACCAATTGTGAAGTGAGAAGCTATTCTCTTTGTCATAGAATCCACTGCGTTTTCTTGAACCTGTTCCTTAGACTCCATTACTATAGCAGGCACTGAGTGACCCTGAGGGGCTTCAGAAGCCTGTTTCTTCATGGGATACATACTGTCAGCAACTGAAGCGATCTTATCAATTTCAAACCTTGATAGGGCCTCAATTACGTTCTCATATGCACCTTCGGTAATTCTCTTGGTCGCAAGCAATTTAGCTGTTACTTCTACAGCTCTCATCCTACGAGCATATGCTATTCTTTCAAGCTGAACTTCTTTCTGCTGCTTGACCTGCTTAAGCATCTTGTCATTAATTCCGGGCATATCTTTCTGGACGGTTTTCTCATCGCCCATATAAGCGTTATCTATCGGAACATCAGGAGCATCCATTTTAACATCAATATTATCTGCGCCTTCTTCTCCAATAGTTGCCTTAGCTCTAGGAACCTTAGGGTCATTCAATTTAACATCAATATTGTCTGCGCCTTCTTCTCCAATAGTTGCCTTAGCTCTAGGAACCTTAGCTTCTACGTCTTTTTCAACGGTATCAACTTCCTGCATCTTTTTAGCTTCCTTGACAGTCTTTTCGTCCTGAGCTATAACAGTACCTTTGATTTCGTTATTGATTGCAGGCATACCCTTCTGGTTGCTCTGTTCGTTTTTGCCCATGTAGGAGCTATCTACGGCAACGTCAGGGAGCTTTAATTCTTTATTGATTAAAGAATCGGCTTCCTTTTCCTTGCCCATATATGCATCCTTACGAGGTACATCAGGTTTTTTAAGTTCTTTATTCATTAGGGAATCGGCCTTAGCTTCTTCTCCTAGTTTCTGATCCTTACGAGGAACCTTGGCTTCGACGTTGCCCTCAATGCTCTCTACCTTTGTAGGGGTAGCTGCAATTTTGACAACTTCTTCACCAATCCTAAGTATTTTATGAACCTGCATATTAGCTATAGCCATATCCTTCTCCTCTGTTGTATCTGATTTAATATCTGAAGATTTAGTATCTGAAGGAACGGCGTCAGATACCGTATCCGAAGGAGCTACGTCTGCGGATTTATCATCCGAAGGTGCTGCAGCTACTTCCCCAACTTCTGGCTCCGTTTCGACTTCAATTTCAATAGCTTCGACGGCCTGTTCAGCTGCCGCAGCCAATTCCTGAGCTACTTCTTTAGGAAGTTCAATCGACACCTTCTCTTCTGATACTGGTGCAGCTGTTTCCTTAGGAGTAATCATATCTGTAATATCAAGATCTTCCTCAACCACTTCAGGTTCCGGTTCAGGAGTTACCATCAAATTATTAATGGTATCAAGATCTTGCGCCGTAAGTATTTTCTCTTTGCCAGAGACGATATCATCAGCAAATGCCTGTATAAAGATGTTGTCGTCTTCTTTGGTAGCAAATGTTTTTTTCATGCATTTGCAAGCCATTTCAGCTTCCTTACGTTCAAGTTTTTTCTCTTTCATTTGGTCTTCTACGCATTGATCCATGGGATCTTTCTGCATAGAGACAGAAGCTAATTTCACAACATGACGAGCCTTTGTCAATGAGCCTAGCTTTTCAAGTGTTGCGCATACGCAATCGGCTAACGGTTTGCCCTTGCAAGGTCCGAAAGTAGCTACTGAGTTTCCGCCATATTTCTTAGCAACTAATTCAAGACAATTAGCCTTAGGAAACTTAGTAGTACCATTACTAGCCGTCCTAATCATCCCTTCAACCTTGATTAATGACGCAAACTTCTTAGCGTTTTCTACGCAACCTGCGCAACCCTCAAGATTGGGGACCAAATCCCATGCAACCCTTAGGTAATTTTCATCAGGCTTGTTAATATTGACTATAACGTCCTTTTCTACTGCGGTGTTACAAGCAGGGCATGTAAACTCAGTGTGACCAGCTTCTTCTTTAGAAGCCTTACACTGTTTCATTCCGCAAGCAGGGCACACATGACCATGTTTACCTTGGTTGGAAGCTATTCTCTTAAGAACATCTCCATTCAATTTGGTCTGGGCCGCTACAGGAAGAGCAGGAACTTCAGGAGCTTCTGGAGCACCTGATACATCATCCTTGCCAACACTTCTGGTAGGTTTAGTTATCTTGAATTCAATTTCTTTCTTAACTAGGGCTTCATATTCAGCTCCGCAAGCGTTACATTTACCCTTATTAATAGCTCCACCCTCTTCCGAGATATCTACATCGGAACTACCGCACTCTGGGCAGATAGACCATGGGGGCTGCTGTTCGCCTGCCGTAGGAATCTCATCAGAAATTCCTTCGGGTTCATCAGTAGTTAAACTCTGAACTGGCGGTTGATCTGTAGGAGCTGCACCGGGAATATTCTGTTCTGGAGCACCGGGACCACCAGCGCCACCAGCAGGAGAGCCGGGGATTCCGCCACCAGCAGGCACCTGAGCTTCTTTTGTCATAGTTTCTTTCTTAGAAGCATATCCGGTAGGAAGACCTGCACCAGCAGGGGCGGGAGCGCCAGTTGCTGCAGCAGGAGCTGGGGCAGGAGTACTGCCGACAGTATTTTCCAAGCCTTCTCCAGTTAAATCTCCTTCAGGAAGAGTTTCGCCTTCTGCAGGAGAAGCTTCTCCGCCAACAGGAATTTCTACAGATTCTTCGCCCTCATCAGTCTGAACAGCGATAGAAATAGTGTCGCCACTGATTGTAACATTGGTGATTGAAGCTAATTTAATATTCTGAGAAGCAAGAGCTCCCCTAGCGAAACTTTTGAGGGCAGACTTAAAATTTGCGTCGGTTTTATTAACTCCTAATTCTTTAAAAGAAGTTTCGACGATATGATCTGCTTTCTTTTCGCTATTAGATATAGCCTTAGACAAAATAGCCCTTTCTGCCTCTCTAGTAATTTTCTTTTCCTCTTTGCTTACTGAGCTTTTAAGAGCCTTCCTTAGTTCGTCCTTCTTGCTAGCCTGAACGGTTACCTTCGCAGCTTCAGCCAATTTCTCATCAATTTTCTTGCTGACAGCTTCTGCGCCTTCTGTGCCTTCAGAAACAACATCAATAGCATCAATAATAACTTCAGGGTTAATTGTAGTATCGGCAGCAACCTTACTTAAACCGCTAACGATAGATGCAGCGATTTCGCTTTGGCCAATAGTAGCGATCTTAATATTTTTCTTATTCCAATATGCTAACCTTTTACTATAATCTACGCCCTTATCTTTGCTTTCGCTTAAAATTGCTTTACTAAGCTCAACTCTGTCCTTTGTAGATCCGACAAGAGATGCCGCAACTTGGCAAGCTTCGCAAGGTGTGCAACCAGTAGCGATAGCCGTATCAGCAATAACGGATACAACTGCGCCCATATGTTCACCCGCACTCTTAAACATTTTAGGATCTCTGTTTGCAGCCCTTTCCCATGGAGCGTCAACAGCGTCAAGTTGCCTTTCGGTAATAACCTGAGGTTCTGTTCCGGTTCTATTAGGTTCGAGCTGAGATTGTGTAATAACATTCGGAGCATCATCCTTACGAGGAGATACGCCGCCCTTAGCCTCTAACTGAGCTTCGGTAATAACTTCAACCTTCTCTTCTGTCCTTGGGTTGAGCTTATTACTTTTCTCAGCTAACTGGGCTTCCGTGACAACATTCTTTTCATTGTCAGTGCGTTTTTCGGCAAGTTGCTTTTCGGTGACTACATTTTTCTCATCATCCGTTCTAGAATGATAAAGGCCCGACTGTTCAAGTTGGGCTTCCGTTATTACTTCAGGTGCTTTATTAACTGACTTAGCTCCAGCTTCTTTCTGATTACTCATTACTGTATCTCCTTCTTTAATGTTAGTTTTCAAATTATTAGCAAACGTTTCCATAAAATATTGTGCTGCGTCTTTAGGACTTCCCTTAATAAGGGCTTTTTCTGCATCGTTTAGATCCTCATACATCCACACCATCTGCTGAGAATTGTCATTTTTATTTTCCGCAACTACGATAAAAGAATCGTCCCTTTTCTTCACCGATAACTTGTTCTCATTATCCTGTATAGATGGTACCTTATTTATATACTCAAAAAAGTCCTGCTTTTCCTGCCACAAAGTTGATAAAACTTTAGTGACGATTTGTTTAGAACCCATTTTATTATCAACTGTACGTCTTTTTGACATATTTTCGTCTCCTATACTAATAATCTTGTCTCTTAAATTTTCTAGATTTGACACTACACTGGCTGCTCTTTTCATTCTTTCCACATTATCTTCCGATCTAGGTTTAAGAGGAGCTGTTATTGGAAGTTTAGGTTTTTGTGCCAAGGGAGCACCCGGTGCGCCAGACATTGTTCCTGCGGCGGGAGCGGGTGTTGCAGCGGGAGTACCACCCAAAGGGGTAGGGGCCGCTGTTTCTGTTATTTGCGGTGATAAACCAGTAGGTGTTTCAGCAGGCGGTGCACCCGGAGGAAGTTCTCCTGTTCCGGGGACTGGCTGACTTTGTACACTACCATATCCAGCACCAACAAGTTCATCTACAAACGTTTGAAGCTCTGATAAAATGTTTACTAGGTCGCTAGCAAACTCTACTTCTACCTGTTGTCGATTTTTAATTAGCTGAACAGCAATATCCTCTAGGGTCTTTAACACACTGTTAAGCTGATCCACCTCTTGCTTTCCAGCCTGTTTTTCCAACGCTGCCATTCTGATCATAAACACTGAATTTTCAATATTGGCAACTTTTTTAAGAACTTCATCATTTCTTATTAACCCTTCGATTCTACAGGATTGGCATGCTGGGTCTACAACTGCACTTAATTCTATGAACTTAATTCCATAGTTATATTCAAAAACTAGTTCATTCTTAAATTCTTTTACTTCTCCAGTAACAACATTTCTTGCCTTGCCACTGAAAGTTCTACCCTTTCTTTCCTTTATATGTGAGCAATAGTCTTCTGTTTTTTCTGCTCTGTTACCGCAAATATTACAAGTACTGTATTCAACCGAACAGCCCATTGAAACACCAGTGATATACTCTTCTTCAATACTTCTACATATGTGGGGGAATGCCTCTCTATCTATAAATGATATGGTGTATACTGATTGTTCTTCTGGTATCCACTCAGCAAATATGACTTTTCCCCTTGCGTTTTCTACGTTCTGATTGTTATGATTGGTAAAAAATGGAACGCCCTCAAATGTTTTATGCGCCCTTACCAACTCTTCCATGGAAAAATAGTCACCATTTGAATTGGGTTCGTCGGCCTTAATAGCTTTAGCCCTGAAAAATAAAGCAGTAGGATGTTTTGAAATTTCAGCCTCTATTACTTTCGCTTTATCAGATCCGGGTTCAACAAAAATTTTACCAGCGGCAGTTCTAACAAATTTTCCACTGTCGTCATGGCTAATATTAAGAGGCACCGTTATATCACATAATGCATGTTTGTAAAGCATTTATATCCTCCCTTGATACTTTCTAATAAGATTATGAACTTCCTCTGCAGCATCATCTTTGCCCTCATTATCAAGGTCTTCTGCAATTGTTATAAGGCTTTTAAGGGTTGCGAGAATAATCAATTTGTTTCCTACAGAAGCATTTCTATTTTGATCTTCTCTCAATCTTCTTCGTCTTTCTCTTTCTTCCAGTGGCAAATTTTCTTCTCCCGCAGGTACTGGTATATCCATCGCTAATGGGGGAGCAGGCAGCGCTCTTTGATCCTCTACTTCTACTTTTTCGCCACCCGGAGTAACATCAATTATCGCACCGTCCACACCTTCAGTTTCTTCTACCTTCTGTCGTCCCTCAGGAGGCAAAACTTCTGGTTCCAAAGGTCCCTCTTTTTCTTTTATTTTCTTCAACTGAACAGCCGTGTCTGGAACCTTTCCATTCATTAAATCTGAAACTATTTGATCTTCTGTCATACCCTGATCAATCATTTCTTTCACCTTAAATACTAACTGAGCATCTCCCTTTCTTGCCAGAGCTTCAGGCTTCTCTCCAGCATTGAACTTAACTATAAGGGCCTTAATTCTGCAGGTTTTTAATTGGTCTCCGGTATAGTCATAAGGAGTATTAAATATTTCCATGGCTCTCTGGCTTGGTTTGCCACGATTAAGCCCATAATGAGGGTCTATACTACCTTCTTGGGCTGTTGAAAATCTTTTTCTTGCTTCATTAATAGCCTGACTTAAAGTGTTAGTACGATGAACATCTTGTGGTATAGCCACTCCTCCTACACTTCCTCCCTCTGCGGCTGGCTCTGCATCAGATAATTCTTGCGCCTCTAATTCGTCACCTTGGTCTCCTGCCTCTAATATTGTTGGGTTCGCCTTAATCTTATTTAGTATATCTCTTACTACTTCTTCGGTATACTTGCCCCTCATGACCCTACTAAGTTTTTTATTCATTATTGCGGCAATATCAGCAGGAGTTCTTTCTCTATTAAATTGTGGGTCATTTCTAAGATTCCATACCTCATTCAGTAATTTTATATTACCTTCTTTTTGTTTTGTAGAGGCTCTAACACCAGTAGCTTCTTGCGCTCCAAACGTTGCTACAAAGCACTTATCACTAGGATCAGGCATGGCTCCATTTTCTTTATATTGAACATATTGCTCTTTATATTCGATACCCCTCATCCCTTCTGGAACACCTGCAGCAGCTTCTTCCGCCTTTTGTGTTTCTAAATCATAACCCTTGGGTATTTTAACCTGTTGTGCTACAGCTTTTGCCGCTGGATCAAGAGAGTTTGCGTCCTTAGTTAAATACCCTTGTGTACTTTTATACACCAATTCCATTAATCCGTCATTTTTTAAAAGGTCTTTTTTAAACGCCTCTTTTTCTTGCCAAACCAGAGCGTCTAATTCTTCCTTACTTAATTCTCTTCCCTTATTTTTAGACAAGACCACAGCCTTTACTTCTGCTCTGTCTTGCGCACCCGAATAGAATTTTGCGCTTCCTTTGGGGAAATATGACCTTAACAAGGCCTTTTCATACCAAGGGTTAACATATGTTTTTAACAATTTATCAAAACCCTTAGGATTAAACCTTATTTGCATATTTTTAAAAGAAAGTCTTACCTTAGTAGGATCGTCCCAATCTTGGAAATAGCTCTCATATTCTTGACTTTTAGGATCAAGACTAGGAATCTGAGCAATTTCATCCCCGCTTCTTTTAGCCTTAGGAGCTGTCATATCTGGAATAGATCTTATGGATAATTTCAAATCTTCTGGGGTTAGTCCTAATTTGTTTTCAAAAACCTTATTCCATTTTTTGACCTTGTTATTTGCAGAACCTTGTATTTTTACAGGAGACATTGGAAGCCTTGAAAGGGTTCCGAGATAAAAGCCATATACAGCCCCCTCTATAACGTGTCTTGGTCTATAACCAGCACTAATATATGGGGCTATACTAATTATGTATCCTTCATGTGATGGCTTATATGCCACAAATGTTTTACATATTTTTGCAGCTTCAGTCTGGGGAAGGCCATAATAATCAGCTGTTTCGTTTATAGCTATTTGCCTATCGTTTTTCGCTTCGGTTGCTAACATAGGTAGGGCGGCGTTATCATAAAATGCTGCAGTCCAAGTGGGAAAATTATTCTCTGATACTTCCTGAGGAATTTTAATCTTAGAGAGGTCATTAATATCGTCTTCTACATTCCATAGTACATATTGCTCGTCCCATTTTTTATTGACCAATCGAGGAGCACCCATTGCTTCCTTGACAAGTCCCCAAAAATTTGAAAGATTAAATATCTTCATATTTATTCCTCTTCGTGTTTTTCTTTTCTACTCTTCCATTTATCAACTTTTCCAGCTATGCCAAACAAGGATGCAGAGGTATATGGTTTTAAACCCTTAGGACGTGGAACTCCCCACGTTTCCACCGCATAATTAGCTGCACCGTCCATGCTATCAAAATACTTGCCTCCTGCAGAATAAGTCGCAGGCAATCTTCTTACTCCTGCAAAAAATTTGGCCCTAGGCTTCTTTATACCTGCGGGGCCAATAATACAATAATATTCTGCTTTGCTGTCCTCGTCTCTACCCTCGAATCTAAAATAACTACCGGGGCCAATAATATCATCAAACTGTTCTTTTAAAAAAAGCGTTTTATCGGTGTAGGCCTCTGACCATCGTATATTTTTTTCTACTAATTTTTCTTTAGCAACTACCATTTTTGCCATTTTCATGCTTCTCCGTTACATTACGCTCTTACTCTATAAGAGACTGTAACTTATCAAAAAATAAAAGGTCTCTCTTAGTTTTTTCAATATCAATATACAAAAACCCTTTATTTATTTGAAGAAGGATTCTGTTTTTGGACTAGGGCCTCTTTTTGCATAATAGTCTTAAGAATAGTACTTATAACCCCACTGATATTTCTATCTATCTCGTTATCCTTAAACCTCAAAATAGTCCAGCCTGCTTGCGCCAACTTCATATCTCTTTCTTTATCGTGGGTTATTTGTTTTGGAGAGGAATGGAACGTTTCTCCGTCTGCCTCTATCCCTATTTTTAAATTATAAATGGCAAAATCTATAGGATATTCGATATTTCCAAATTTAACGGGAAACTGGGGGGTAATAGGATATTTTATTAGGCCATTCTTTTGATTATCAGATAGAGCTGAAACCAACTGTCTCTCACATTTTGTAAAAACAATTCTCCCCTTAGCGTCCCTCATTCCGGGCATGTTAGCAGGATCTTGATCTTGATCTTGGGGCTTATAGAGTTTCTTTTTCTGAGAATCTAAACGCTCTCTTGTCTTTTTTTTTAAAATTTTTCCGCCGTATTGAGAAGGAGCTGCTACCGAGTTTTCTTGAGCGGTTATGCTCATTTTTTCAGTTGCCATAGGTGGAGCTGCAGGGGCACCGCCAGCACCGCCAGCCGCAGGAGGGGCACCTATTGGAGCTTCTCCGCCCATTGGAGGCATACCTCCTCCACCCATATCTCCGCCCATTGGAGGCATACCACCTCCGCCGCCTCCGCCAAATCCACCACCCATTCCGCCAGCTGCTCCGCCAGCACCAGCACCCTGACCTAAGGCCATTAGCTGAATAGCGTCTCCTCTTTTTCTTTCTATTTCTTGATCAGGATCGTATTCGAAAACCTCTAAAATGGTCTGGGCACTTAATAATCCTTTTTCATAAAGCTGCAATGCAAATGTTTTGTCTTGTTGTCTATCTCTGAGATGCATTGAGTTCCATTTAACTTTTGGATAAATGTACTCGTCCTCTTCACTATCTTCATCTGTATCTTTAGGACTATCATCGATAAAACCTTGTCTCTTGGCTTCTGGCAAATAAAGTTTTTCTTCAATCCAATTAGAAATTTCTCTCCTAAAGGTTTGAAGTCTTTCAATCATTGCCTCAATACCAACGGCAGCATTACTAAAATTCGGTCCTTCTCCATTAAGTAGCGCATTATTAATCATCATACCATCAAGTATTTCCTGATTAATTAGGTCGAATTCGTTAGAGAGAGTCAGAACTTTGCCTGAAGCGCCGTACCAATCTAGTTCAAATGCATGATGAGTTACAATGGTTAAATTAGGATCATTTGCTGTTTGCGCAAGCTGTTCTTGTACAGCTGCAATATCAGCAGGGCCAGCTGGTCTCTCTTCACTACCAACCTTAACAATCTTGATAGGAACGATTAATCTTTCTGCAACAATCCACTGTGCAACCATCAACTTGGTTTTATATGACAAGACTGGGAATAGTCGTCGAACCATTCCTATTCCATAACGACTATATCCGCTTTCACCATATTTAAGATGGAAAACATTTCTATTATCTAATCTTATAGGCTTACCAGAAGCAACCAATGCCCTTACTTCTGGAGTCAATTTTTCATATCCGGGAGTTCGCTTTTGAACCATATTGATTAATTCTTCGTCGGGCTTGAGAGCGATAATAGGCTCTGGGTTCAAGGGAGCAGTAATAACTTCAACAAAATCAGGATTTAATATAACAACACGACGAATTGTGCCGCCTTCATGTTCACATATTTCATCACCAGTATGTCCTGTTCCACCGCAATGTTCGCAAGAAATCTCTATAAGTGGGAAACAATCTCCAAGAAGATGGATCTCATGACTCATTAACCTTAGCCATTTTCCTAAATCCAATCTTTTCTTCATCGCATCGAAATATTTCTTAACTTTTTTATCTTTGCATTCGTTCTCGAAATCATTCATCGGAAAATGAGAATAGAAATCTATAGAGGAGGCAACCTTGGGTTCATTCTCGTAGAAAAATCTAGCCCACTGATATTGCTCCAGTCTCTTAGAGGGAATTTGCCAATTGATAGGTGTATGTACAGGAGAGAAAAACTGCGGTTGGCCATAAACAATACCAGAATTGCTAGAAGCGCCTGCAAACCTGTTCATTCCAGAATTGAAGGCTCCATGAGAAGATGTGGTGGGAGCATAATTTTGATTAGGTATGGTCTTATAGTCTGGACTACCGGGAACAATAATTTCCCTCATTTTCGAGGGATCTTGATTTCGCAATGCCCGAAATGTATTATCAAGATTGTTAGTCTGAATAAAGCCGCCGTTTGCCATATTTTCTCCTAATCAATTAACTACCTATATTATACATAATTAGTGTAATTAATTAGTGTATTATTTTACTTCTATTGGAAAATCTTCGCCCGTTCGAGAAGATGAGGCCCCTTCATTCAAACCAACTTCATCAGCTGCTTCTTGAATCATACCCTGATCGTCATCTAAGGGCTGGAAAAGCATTGTCGCATTAGCATCTTCGTGCAAAACAAATTTATTTCCTTCAAAATTAAAAACAGTCATACCTTGATATGCTTCGGGTTCGACTACTACTATTGAACCCATGCGAAGAACAGATTCTTGCCCATTAAGCAAACTAATAGGGACATCCTGAACCGCCCTTACTGTCGCCCTAGGAGGAAGACTTACTTGAGCATTTTTTTTTAAGCTAGAGTTATCGTGAGAATAAACTATCCCGTTATGCCCTTCTAAAGCCTTCATCGCTATTTTATGAACAATAACGACATCAGGGATCGTCTTCTTATAATGATCGGCAACCTTGCAAATGATATCTTCATCTGACAGTCCAGCTTCCTTCATTTCTATCATATCGCTAAACATTTGTTCTGTTTTGTCGGCTTTTTCGACTTCAACTGAGGCCAATTTTACGAACTTTTTGCTGGAAGCGGTATTAAACTTAAGTTCTTCTCCTCTGCCTTCGCTCAATCTTGATTCCGTTGAATACTGATGGGGCCTAGGCAATCTTGTCCTTTCACCATGGGCCAACTGCATCTGATTTCCGCCATCATCTTTAAAGGTCTGAAATCTTTCGTTTATGTATCCGCCAACCCATTTCCCTTCTTTATTTTTAAATTCCCTTGCAAACTTATCCATAACATGTCTGCGCCAAAGAGCTTCTGCACAATACACTCTACTGGGATCGTCATCAAACACCATGCTGTCTAAGCAATAATGACGACAGTTATATGTACTAATCAAACGTTTACCTACGCTGAATGGAAGTTTAGGGCAAATTCGCATGTCCATATTGCCATAAACAGAATCCTGCCTCATCATCTGGGCTTCTTTTATAATTTTCTTAGTCATTTTACCCTCTCTTATTTGCGTTAAATTATATTTGGATAAAATTCCAAATAAAATATTTGATGCGTTTTCATCACCTTCAAATATATTCTTACAAGTTTCTAAAATATCCTTCTCATCTTTCGAACCAGTCACCTGCAAACACTTATAAGCCGCCACATCTGCCGTGCCCTGATGTCTCACCCATTCTTTCAAATCATTGGCACTTGTAAAAAACTGCATTATTTCTTCCTCACTAAGCCACTTGCTGTCGGTTTATCTTTATCTTTCAGATGAGGTCTTATTTGCTCCAACCGTTTAATGACCTTCTTTATTTCATTCTTAGTCTTACCAATATCGTTCTTACCTAAATAATCTAACGCCTCTTTCAACCCATCGTATGCTTTTTCCATATCATCTGCTAATACCGCTATACGATAGATCTTCATTTTTATTTTATTGCTTCTGTATGGCCACCAAATTCATACTCTTGTTTACAATCTAGGCAAAGGGCATGATTACCCTTTCTATACACATTTTGACCGCCACATTTCTGACACATGGAGGGGGACATTTTTTCCCAGCCTACTGGCTGACCCGTAGGTGTCTGGGGCAAGCCTGCTCCCTGTACTGGTTGCTGAGAAGGAATTACCTGTGCAGTCTTCCAACCAGTCTTTTCACCTATTTGTTCCCACTGGCTCTTAGACATTTTAATGGTTTTATTAGCTGATCCCTCTATCTGTTGTATTTCAGGCATAGGCTTAGCCGGGTTAAGCTGCCTTCTTTCAGGCTGACCCAATTGTTTAGGCTCTGTAGGAAGAAAATTCTCACCAGTATCTTTTCTGCGAATTTCCGCTATGAATTTTTTCAAGGCTGCTTTTAAAAATTCTGATGCAGGCATATTGAGACGAGCGAAAAGAGCATCCATAGCACCATCTAATTGATCATCTGGAACATCTCTTAATTTTTGAGCAACCATATCTCTTATTGGCTTAGGTATCATTGCAGATTCGGTCTTTCCCCACATTTCTGCAACTCCAGCCTCTTTTTTCCAGCCTGCCTTTATACCTATTCCTTCCCACTGACTCTTTGAGATTTTGAGTTTCATATTGTTAATTCCCCTTAAGCCTTAAAGTACTTTTTCAACTCTTCAGCAAACGTATCAGAGATTTTAGGAGTAGGATTCTTTTCAACTGTGAATTCGTGCTTTGCCTTATTTTCGCCCTGTATTTTTTTTCTTCTGTCTTCATTAGCAGTATGTAGTTTTTCTCCCTCTGTCAGTTCTGGTACAGTTGTAAAATCAAAAACATTTCCCCTAATTCCGGGTTGAGCATTAAGACTTTCAGTAGGAAATACGGAACGAGCAGTTATGTCTTTCGGCATAGCTTTACCCTTCTGCCACTCTGCGTGTTCAGTCTCCCTGACAGCGTCTCTTTCCTGTTTTTCTCTTTGTAATCTGGCTCCGGTATCTTCAATGGTACTTTTGGACAATTTTTCTATAGCCATAGGATCAGCTATACTATTCTGGCCTTTTGCAATTTTAACTTCAGGATTAATATCATAATTTTCGCCGCCTCTGACAGGAATAATACCACTCATAGCAGGTCTATCCGCTAGCTTGGCTTCTTTTTTAATATCCTGCCAATTTTCTTTGGCCATATGAGGATTGTCACCAGCAGTATCTAGGTGAAAAGGGTCATTTAGAACTAACTTTGCAGATGCAGTTTTAACCATAGGATCTGTTGCGGCTTCTGCAACCACTGTAATTCTATCAACCAGAGAAGACGGATCTACGGCCTGAAACTTAGTCATATCCATTTTACAAATCGAAGCGTATTCCCTTAATTCAGACTTAACAGAATCTGACCATTGCACATTATAGAAATACGGAGTCTTGTCAGAAGCGCACTTTTCGATTTTGTCCCTCTCCGTAACAATTCCGTCATCGTCAATAGCGCATGACATATTTAAAATCCTTTCGGCCTCTTGGGAGTTTATCGTGCTCTTGTCAAAATAATCTGACTTAGTTTCAAAAGCCCAACTAGGCACCATCTTGTCATCAGCCGCTTTGTATATTTTCATAATCTTTCCTTTACGTTAATTCACTTATATTAATATTTCTCCGATTAATAGCCTATTTCCTGCATATTATTATTCAATACAAAACACAGAAATCCTTTGCAGATTATAGATTAGTTCAATGGGAAATGCAGAAAAACCTCTACATTTCTTGTATTATTATACAGGCAGGTTACTGAAGAAGTGAGACTATTTAAAGAAACTTATTTCTTTAAACTTTTCTGGATCGTATTCGGTGGCATAGTCTTTTAGAAAATCAAAGGAAAGCTGGGGATCTTGCTTCTTTTCGTCAGTCAAGAATCTATCACCCAATGTTAATTCGTTAGTATTTTCATCAACTGTAGAGCCAGTACTATTTTCCAATACTTTAACAAATGTATCTGTGCACCAAGGAATACCATTATTATACTTTTTAAAATAATAGTTATGTGCGGCCATTTCGATAATCAATGTATCAATATCTCTGACGGTAAATCCTTTTTGGGCCGCTAGAGGAGTTAGCTTAGACAGGTCAAGCCTTTCTATAGCCTTTGCTAAATCCTCAAAACTACTAAAACCTGCTGGGACAAATAGCCCCCTGTTTTTCATTCTTCTAGAAGCAGATTTAAAAGTCTCCTGCATACTTTTATCATCAAACTCACTTATATCAATAACTAAGTCTGCCCTTCCAGATCTTAACAGGGGGCCAGTAATGTTTTCCTTATGATTAGTAGTAAGGACAATAAATATGTCGCTTTTAATAAATAGATTATCTTCTTGTGAATTTTGCAACCAATTCATTATTTCGGTTTCTACTTGTTTATGAGCTGCATGCATATCCTGACCGTTACTAGCAGTAGAACCTATGGCTCTATCATATTCGTCTATTCTAACCACTAAATGACTTGCCTTAGAAATCCTTCCTAGGGCATCTCTAGTCCGTTCTCCACTCTGACCGATATACATATTATGGAGAGCATTTACATTAAAGTCCCAAACGTCAAAATCCAGCAATCCAGCAAAATGTATAGGAAAGGCGCTTTTCCCAACACCACCTTTGCCATAAAGAACTATAACGTGTGGCATTCTGGACCTTATGGATTCGATGTTATTAATCACCGGAGAGTCGTCCTCTTTCTTTTTTAGCTTATCTTTATCTATCTCTTTAAGACGATTAATCTCATTAAAGTCTCTAATTATCTTTTTAACATCATACGTAAAATTACTGGCTTCAGGACAGATGTAATCTTCCCAAGGTTTAGCGGCCAAATGAGTAAGCCCACATGCTTCTTCCATGAGATTTCGATTTATTTTTTCCCTAAGATTCTTTACTATTTTGCTAGCATCTATTTCTTTCGTTTCAGTAAAAAAAGCTTTAGACGAAGCCTCAGCAATGGCATCTCCAGCCTCAGTATAAGTGCTTCCACACAATTTTCTTATTATCTGCTTTTCCTGTGTGTCGTTTAAAGAAAATTTCATTCCCTTTTTATCAAATAATAACTTAAAACTATCTACAACACATTTTGCTTCAAATTCATCTACTGGGTCTATTCTGAGGGTTCTAATTTTAAAAGGAAATTTCAGAGGTTCATTTGTAACCAACAGCATCCGGCATCTCATTTTAACGCTAGGATTTCTAAAATTATCAAACAGCCACAGATTCCTAGCGTCCACCTTTCCGGGTGTTTCACTGCAAAAATCCATACAATAATCGATGTTCTTGATAATTAGTAGTTTATCTTGGGCTGTTTGTTTCATTACTTCTTTTCTCCAAACAAACCCATCCCTATTTCTCATTCTTTTGCCAGTTTTAGGATCGGTTTTGGGGACTTTGGCACCTAATTCCTTCCCATCTCCCTCTAATTCATAGGTCCCGAAAATAAGTTCGTCTAAAAATTGAGTTGCGTATCCTCTTCCGGGCATACCTTTTTGCAACTCAACCGCATCTATCCATCTAGCACCATGATAAACTTCACTTACACTGAAACAAGAATTTAAAAAACAATCTACTATACTTGGATCTTCATAATTAACCACAAGATTGGTTATGCCAGTAAGAGAGAGTTTAACTACAGATTGGCACTCAGCTTTAAGATTCTGAAACTTAGGACTTTTCTCTATCAACGATATATAATTCATCGCTTCATTGGCCATATTTTACCTCATTAATATATGCATTATTATATATCATTATACAATAAATACAAGCAAAAATAAAAGGCCCTCGATTTTATTCGAGGGCCTTTTATTTTTTCTAATCAGATACTACTTATTTCTCAGAGTCTTTAACCATAAGGGCAACATAGTCCTTAGGATAGTTAAGCATGTTAACCCAATAATTTACTACTTTCTTTCTATTCTCAGGAGTAATATGGGAAAGCTTGCAGAACTTTTCTTCGACATTGGCCGACTTTTCCAATTCGATTTTGATTTCTGCTTTCTTATCAGACTTGGCGTCTGAAGATGCTGCTTTGTCATCAGAAGCTGCGACATCAGACTTAGCGACTTCAGAGGCGGCGGTCTTAATATCTTCTTTCTTATCGGACTTGGCATCTGAAGATGCTGCATCGGACTTGGCAACTTCAGAAGCGGCTGTCTTAGCTGCTGCACATGCACATGCATCGGCGGGTTCTGACTTTACTATAATTTCGCTATCCTGAACTTCTTTTCCGGGAATATCAAGAGACTTAGATTCGCCTGCCTCTCCTACCTCTACTCCAGCTGCTTCAGCAGGAATATTTGCGGCATCCTTGAGTTCGGCTACGCCTTCCTCAATCTTTTCTACTGCTACTTCAATCGTTGCCTTTTCTCCTTCAACAGCAGGAGCACCATCAATGGCAGGAGCGCCATCTTCAACTTCTACAACGGCGACTTCGTCTGCCTTACAAGCAGCTTCAGGGGCTGCAGCAGATGCGCACTCACATAGAGCGCCGGGTTTCTTGCATTTTTCGCAAACTTTTGTGGATTCTGCATATTTCTTAGCAGCCTCATAAAGAGGATTAACTTCTTCTTGAACTTCCGCACCCGCAGAAGCTGTTTTCGTTAATACTGCTTCCTTCGGACTCCAATCTATATTCTTATTACCAGCAGGAACTATCATAGTCATTTTATTTTCTCCTTAATTTGAATTATTTACCTTTTTATACTGCATTTCTTTTATTCATCTAAAAGAAATAAAAATCCTTCTTTAATTTTTCTTCTTTGTTATCTCTTGGGCAGCTGGGGTCTTAGCACTTAACTCAGGCTTTGCACCCTCATCTTTTGCTCCGCTATAATTTAACATCCATTTTCCCTTATTAGCCGATTTTTGATATTCTTCCATGCAGGCGGTCCAAGCTTCCTGAGGGTTCTTCTTCTGATCACTCTTTTGCTTATAACAATTCATCCATGCCCTAGACTGACCGACCATATAGCCACGACCATCCTCATAAAAGGCTTTCTTAATACATTTTTTTAAGTTAAAAGTTTTATTCATAATGCCCACCTATTTTAAACTTACTATATTTTTCTATTACCTAGACCCTATTTCCTTCTTAAATTATCCTTTTTCTTCGGGTTTCTTTTTCTCAAGATTCTTTTCCTCAAGATTTAGAATGTTATCTATCAGGAAGCTTTTCCAGCCTGCGTCCTGATTATCCCATGCCTTAACCACAGCATCATGGTGACCGTCTTCATCTGGTTCGAAGACAAATGGTGGAGAAATAACCTTGGGAGGTAATGTTTTGCCGTTTTTTGTTTGATAAATAATAATAAGATCCTTACCCTTCATATGGGCTTGATCTAATCTCTCTTTTATAGACATATTAAGTGTGACATCGGGTGCTGGAGCAGGTGGGTTGGCGCTATCTTGACCTTCTAGGGGCTGGGATGGTGGAGTCGTTAGGGTTTGGGTAGGGACGATTTGGGCCTGTTTTTTTTGACAGCTAATACCTCTGCCTCCGATATATTGCCCCTCTTTAATATCATTCTTATTAAACCATCCCTTGTTTACCTCTAGTGCATACTTACAGGCAGAGTGGGAATAAACGGGCCGAGTACTTAGCGGTACCATTTCCTCTATTTGTAGTATTTTACCACTCTCGTCTAAAAAGGCTATGTCTAGTGGAATATAGGTGTCTTTCATCCAGAAACTTAATCTGGTATTAAAGGGAAATTTAAAGAGCATTCCTTGATTTTGGGAGAGATGTTTTCTGTTCATCAAACCCAATTCTCTTTTGATATGAGTATCTGCTAACTCCACAAAAATGCTTTTCATTTATGCCGCCTAATGTTGACTGCCCCACTCTTGATCCTTTCTTTCTTTGGGTTTAGACGACGTTTTTTCTTCGATATTTTCTGTCCAAGTTAGATCCATTATATAGTTTTGCTTCTTAGCAGATTTTTTTTGTGTAGTAGGTTCGTCATTTTCCTGCCAAGATATTCCCTTGCCCTCTAAAAAATTAATTAACTCACCCTTTGTATTCTCATCACAATCAAAGAAATAAGCCCGTTTGCCGACTTTTTGAACGGCCACTCCATCTGGCAGATAAAATTTGGCTCCGTTTTCTATCTGCTTAGCTAATCTCTTGCTAATTTCAGCGTAGATTTCCATTATTTTTTCCTGAGATCTAATCTATTATTATTATCCGTAGCAAATTTAGGGTCACTACTAGCGATTCTGAACCCTTTCTTTCCCCTCTTATTCATGCTGGCCAAAATTTCAGTATAACTTTTCTGGGTTGCTTTTTTATCAAATTGACTTTCTTCACCAAGCGCCATGGTAGTAATAACCATTTTACCTTTTCTGGTAAAACACAGGTCATCACCAACACCGACCAAAAACCCCATAGTTTTAAGTCTAAGTAAGTCTCTGGCATCTACTGGTACTGAAGAGCTTATTTTAATATCATCTGGCCCCTCTCCTCTTTCGCATCTAGACCACAGCTCAAATAACAGGGCTGCATCTTTATTACTGGCTGTTACCGTCTTTTTAGGAGATGGTTGGGTTGCAAGGAAAGAATAATCGATCCCGTAATTTTTATCTTCTCTCTGAATGTCCGGTACATATCTAATTGGAATTGGCATGGTTGACTCCTTACTTTATTTTCTCTAGCAAATCTAAACGAAAAGTCTTAAATAATTCTTCTGCCTCTTTCTTTCCTTCTTGCTTGACATTTTCCCTTGCCATAATTAAATCTGTTTCTGAATATCTACCATCAAAAAGCAAATCGGCGCATTTCATCATAGCCCCCTGCAACTCTCTGTCTATCTCGTATCCATATCTGATTTTTAATTTAAGCGCCCTAAGTATTATTATAGGATTTTGCTGACAGACATAATTAGGATCTAATAACGTTCTAACCATCCCATCCTTAATATCTTTCATTGCTAACCCAGAAACATCCATTATTTTGTCAATACTAACATTATAAGCAAGCATATTAATAGTAAAATCTCTATTATAGACATCTAGTGAGAGAGCTGTTTCGGGAATATCCTTGTTTTTTAAGGCAATCTTTACTTCTGTAGGAGCATAATCTCCACTAAAATTAATTCTTACATCCTTATATATAAAAGACAGCGACATGGTTTTATTACTAATATTAACATTAGATATTCCCAATTTTTCTGCAACAAAACTTCCTAGCTTAATATTCTGACTAGCCCAGCCGCCTGCGAAATCTAAATTCTCTATTAAATAGTATGGTGTTTTGGTGACTATATCTCTTGGATACGAACCAACGATATAAATCTCTTCAAGCCCGTATTCTTTGCATGCCATCTTTACTGTTGCAAAAACTTCCTGAATGGCGTTTTCTTTCTGTTTAGATATTCCCAAAATACCATCGACTAATTCATCAACGCTTTCGTTATCAATCCTTTTATTCTGAAGATGACGTTCTATCTTTTCGATTTGGTCATCTAATATTTCTGGGCTAGAAACCCATACTGAATAAATTTCTTCTTTAGTATCTGTTTCTCCAAAATGAAAAACGCTGATCTTTATTTCGTTTCCCTGACATACTTTGTCTATAACGGGAATAACATCTTCAGTAACAACAAATCTGGTAGCAAGAATTTCTCTTTTAAATATCTGAGATTTTGCGGCACTTAGCACGGAATAAATTTTAGAAATATCTTCATTAATCTCGCTGGATGCAAATCTCTTGGCGGGATGGGTGTTAGAAATATCTCTAGTCATATCTTCAAAAGGTTGTGGGCGAAAACGGGGTTCTATCCATCTATAATAAAATCCCTTAATATCATATTCAGGGTTATATCTAGGTTGATGCTTGATCCAGCTTTCTTCTCCTGAGAAGTCCTCATCCCTATCTTCCCATGCCATTACTCTGTCTCCTAACCCCGGAATAGTGTTTCCGTCTGAAATAGACAAATTATTCATCCACCCAAAAAGAGTAGCGGTTTTTGTAAATTTGTTAGAGGCGTCTTTGGTTAAAGGAACCATTAATGGCTTAGGTCTTTTTTCTTCCAACAACCCCTCTAGCGTAACATAACCCCTATTTTCATCGTAACCCCTAGACAATAATTCATTCATGCTAGCCTTGGGATCTAATTTCCAATCTTCTCTCGTAACTTTTCTTAACTGTTCCTCTAAGATATCATGTTCCTGACTTAAATCCCTTGGTAATGGCGACATATATTGTCTACTTAACTTACTCTCAATTGGAGTATCCTGTCCTGATTGTGCCATCATAGACCACTCTGCCATACTCATATTCCCGTCATTCTGTGCTCCAGTAGGAAATCTGCCACTTAAATCTGAACCAGTTGGAGATGGGGAGGAATGATTAGGAATATAATAACTTAGCTGTTGAGCGGTTCTATACCAATTTTCTGTTTTAGCATGTCTTTTTCTATTAGTAATGGTTAATGGTGCAAACTCGTCTCCTTTCCCAGCACCTTCCATACTTTGACGATACTGTTCATTAATCTGAGGTAACGCCCACTGTACAAAATTTTGTTCAGCCGCTTCCGATGGGCCTTCATCCATATGTCCTTGAGCATGCACGGCTTCATGAACAATCGTTCCCCCTAAATGAAGAAGGGCTATCCACTGCCACATATCAGGGTCAGGAGATTTAACTTCTGCAGCATCCATTTTAGCCGCATTAAGTACTGAGGCAACATTTATTCCTATTGCGGTTCCACCCCTTGACTGTAACTGAGAATAAAGTTGGTCAATATCCTTCTGTATTTCTTCGGGGGATTTCTCTTGGCCCTTTTTAGGAAAGGCAGTTAATCCACTTTCTGTTTCCTTTATCTCGTAACCTTTCTGTTCGAGTTGCTTTTTGAGAGCTTTTGTTTTGATTGCCTTATCTAATTCCGAAAGATAAACCCCATAAGCCCCACCCTTAGAAAAATTAAAAATAAAAGAAATATTCAATAGTAACGATCCATTAAACCTATTTACTAGGTTAATGGCCTCGCCTGCTTTCCCAAACACAGCGCCTACCTGCGATGAATCCACTGCGCTAGTACCCAAATAACCAAGTGCTTGTTCGGGAACAGCACCGCTATAAAAACCCTGAAAATCTTGTGCTATCTTATGTATCTTCATAATCTACCTTATTATACAATTATTCTCTTTCCGTAAGTAAATATCCTATGCCTAAAAACAAAAAAGCTGATATGGTTTAAACCATATCAGCTTTCTAAAAATTCTCAATAAACTCTCTTTATAACCCAAAGCCCAACCCCATCTTTTCCCTGCCCTTACCTTTTTTACCCTTAGGAATATTATCATCATCTTCTGGCTCAGGAGTCCATGCTACGGCCCTAGGGGTCCTAATTTTAGCATTTACGTCTGCCTCACCTTCTTCTGTCAGGCCATCTATTCCAACTTCCCCAAATTTTCCTTCAAATTCAGGCAGATCTAAATTTAACAGCTCATCTAGGAATATTTTGTCATCTCCTGATTCACAGGTAGATTTGCCATCTCTTATAATCTTTCTAGTAAAATGACCGTGTTTATCCATCCTTAATTCTACTTTAAGATATGAGTCCATATTTATTCTCCTATGCCCTGATTGTATTCTTTTTATTCCTACGAGAAACCGGAACGAGATATTGGATTACGTGTTCGTCTCCTTCGGCCTCATCTTTAACAATCTCAAGATTTTGGTACTTAGCAAGCATTCTAGCCCTCATCTTGGACATTTCTAAAATTACTGCCCCATCAACATCCGTCGGCAAACCATCTGGCAAATAATCATAGGAAAAGGACCAAGACCCATCTTTTTCTTTTTTGAATCCTATATCTGCGCCTCTTACTCCAGTCTCATCCCCAATTCTTACAGCTAGACTATATCCGCTTTTGGGGCTCTCATATGAACTGTTTAGAACAAGATTCCCATCCTTAGAAACTTCTAAGTGCTCTTTCCATTGGGGCATAATATTAAGAAGTGCCCTTTGAAGGATATTAAGACTACACTTGAGAGATATTTTGCCCTTTTGCCAATGACTCATTGCTTTCTCCTTTCATTATTCGTTGTATTATTTACTACTAAAATTTTTAATATTGGTTCTGCAAAATTCTTGGATGTAAGATGCGGGTAATGCAGCATTCAATCCGTAATTACTACCACCAGTTGAAACTATTAACGTAACCATTCCTACTACCTTCCCCGTACTCGCTTTTATAACTGGCCCACCAGATGATCCCGGAAAAACAGACAGGTCAATAAACATATATTCTGGCGCTCCCTTATATGTATAAATCTTTCTTCCTATAGATCCTAATGTTCCAGTAGAGACATTGTTCTCGTAACCATGTGGACTACCTATTGCAACTATTTCCTCTCCAATCATAATAGCCGTTTCTATTTCTAACGGTTCAGTATCTATATTACATTTTAATAATGCAATATCTAACTTGGGATCGGTGTTTATAACCACCGCTCTCTGTTCTGTCCCACCCTGAACCAAACTAACCGTAGCATCATTAAAAAACTGAGAGCTTATTTCCTGATGCTTATTATAGCTCTTTAAGACGTGGGCGCAAGTAATAAAATACGTAGGGGCCACACAAAATGCAGAACCCGTTTCCATCACACCATTAACAGTGTCAATAGACTTAACTAAGAAAGTTTTGTTTAAAGAATCGGCAATTATACCGACTTTGTTAGGCTGAGCCTGCGCAATACGAGAAATATAGCTGAATGGAAGGTTATTTTCCCTGACATAATCCCTAGCCAAATTAAACGATATAAATGTTTTTGACCCACCCCTTACCTTGACTTTCCACTGTTGTTCTTCAGATTTCCCCTTGTCCAGCATATTGGCGATTATTTGCTCATCTTTTTCTCTTCTTTTATAATCATCTCCCGGTTCCTTGTAGGATTTGCTTACGTCTTCTCCGGGGCTCCAATCTCCACCAGCATGTGGATAAACGTCTCTAATATTAACTCCACCATCCATAATATCACGAATGGTAGGTACATTATTAAACGGTATTGTGGTTTTGCTTGTAGCAGGCGATATAGAAGGATCGCTATTCCACCTTCTATTGTCAAAAGGCAAACTTGTTCTTTGGGCCACTTTCTTTATATTCATGTTTTCTCGCATAGTTAGATATATTATCTTTCAAGATCTATGCAAGAAATCCTCTATCAATAAGCCTTAAAGTTCAAGGAAATCGTCTTCGTCAGCAGCGCCGTCCTTTTTCTTTTCCTCATCCTCATCATCTTCCCCATCCTCTGGCCCATCAATAAAAGCATTTTCTTCTAGGTTTTCATTTAATAAAGATTCCTCACTTCCTCCATCAAGCTCAAGCTCTGGCTCTGGCTCTCCCAACCCTTCTTCTTTATTTCCATCGATAAACGGATCTCTATCTTTGATCTCTTGGGCATTAGGAAGAATGCTATTTTTCATTGCCTCAGAATTCATTTGGCCGTGATTAGATACGACTGCTTTTCTGCCCATTTGTTCTGATGCATCAAGCTTGCTTTCGTCTATAATTTGTTCAACCCTACTTTTACCAGATTTTTCCGCTTCTTCTATACTTTTCATAGCGTCAAGAGATGCTTGCGTTTTTTCAGACTCAGGGAGATCGTCTATAGCAGAATATTTCATGTTCCCTTCTTTTACCCCACCGCCAGTTCCAACAACCACCCTGCTACCCATCTGGTTTGACTTATCCTCTCCAGATGGTTTTGTCTCTACAACAGATTCTGAAGCCTTTTTAATTTTATTCCTTGAACCCTTAGGGCGACCAACGCTACCTTTTCCAGCTTCCGGGTTTTCGTCTTTAGAAGCACTATTAAGGGGCATAGGATTATCTATGGTTACGAGACCAGCCCTAATTAGCCCATTAAGCTCAGCCTCTTTCTCTGGGGTATCTATTGATAAAATAGTCGGATCTTGTCCCCTGATATATCCTCCAATTTTATTAAGTGAAATTACGCCCAACGTTTTCCCAACAACAGTAACGGTTTTCATATACTTTCTCCTAATTTTAAATACAATAAGTCATAGATATTATACAAATTAATTGCATAAAATACATGATAAAAACAATTATTTATCTTAGACAATCTAGCGAGACCTTCCTATTAAATAGCTCTTTCTTAACCCTAGCCACAAAGAGATTGGCTTCGGCAGGGGTAAAAAAAGCCACCTTAAACAGGTCTTGTAGTTCTTGGTTTACACTGGCGATATCTTTTTCATCAAACTTTTTAAAAAAAGATCCGTAGGCTTTCTCAACTTTTTCTTTATCTATTTTTTTTTTACGCCAGATGTTACGGAAGGAGTTGCCTTTTGTTTTTGGCGTTCCTGCTCAGCTAAATTCATTTGTCTGAGACGTTCTTTCCATTCTTCTTCTGTTTCAGTATATTCATCTTCGCCTAAATCCGTAACAGGAATATCTTCTTCTGCCGTTTCCGTCGCTTCCATTGCTTGCATTTCCCTTTGATCTTCAGCCCATTCTGCTTCTGAGTCGTAACCCAGCTGCTGCCATTCTGGTTGTTTTTCTGCCTCTTCCAGTCTTGCCTCTTGAGCAGCCAACTCCTCTTCTGCTGACATTTTTGATTTTATTGCTTCTGGAGAAATAGATGTCATATACAGAATCTCTCCGGTATCAATTTTAGAAAGATCCAACGATTCTCTACTTATATCTAAGAAAGGATGTTGTTTTTTAATAAACGCTACTAACATATCTGCAAGAGCGTCAGGATTTTTACCAGCAATATCATCTTCTAGTAATTGTACTTTTCCTATCGCCATCGGTGTTCCGTCCATATTTTGTTCTTGATAACTAAGTTCTGCAAACTCTTCGCTAGTTGCCTTGCCCTTCCCCTTTGCGGCATCCATCGCAGCGGGAGTAGATACGAAATCTTTCATAAATGGGACCCACTGCTCTCCAGCTATCGCAGCCCTGATAGTTCCATTTTGTTCATCTATTCTAAAAGAATCAAATGCAGCAGGAGATAATTCTGCCAGCTTTTGACCTAGTTCTGGCCTCTTTTCAGAAATTTGAGCTATAACCTCATTCATGATATCTTGCTTTCTTTCTCTGGCAGCTGCTTCGGGTCTATAATTCTTTTCGTCGATATAGAGGTCTATAGGAAACTCTCTTGGATCGAAATTGAATAAGAAATAAATACCGCTAAGATCTGGTCTATTGGGTTGATAAATATCCTTGTCTGCCTTCATTCTCACTGTATCGGCAATTATATTTTCTTCTTCAGCTTCGATTTCTTCTGGCTCATCTGGCTCAAAAGTATCTTTCTCCCCAGTATCAGTAACATTAAATTCGTCGTAATCCTTCAATCGTGATTCGCTTGGATCTTTAGATTCTACTTGGGTTAAGGAGTCATAAACATCTCCAAGGTCTCCAGCTTCATATCCTTGGGCTGTTTTTTCAGTTTTTTTTTGAGCCAATTTCAGACCATCAGGACTCTTAGGCTCTTCCCACCATCTGAATTGAGATGCTGTTTCTGAAGCTAAATCATACTTCTCTTTTTCTACGGGATTATTCTGCAATCTTTGCTCTTCTAATTTATTCATATCGCCCTGAAATGCTTCCGGGTTACGATATTTATTAGCGAATTTAGGTTTATGAGTATCTAATTGTTTTTCGGTTAGTTCTGTTGCTTCTCCAGTTCTTTTATCTTCGAGCAATTTTTCTATGGTAACGTTCTTTTCGTCGACTCTTCCTACTTCCAATTGTCTTTCATTAATAACATTAGGAGCTTCTTGCCTTGACTGTTCCAAGCGCATATCAATGTGCTCATCACCGTTAATTTTCTGATAATTCTTTAAATTAAATTTTTTATCGTTCATAATTAGTCTCCTAGAGTTCTAAATTACACTCTCTATATATTTTCAACATCTTCCCTTAGTTTTCCTTTATTATTCTACAATTATTATCTCATTCCTGTATAAGCTAATACTGGCAACGGTAATGCGGCATGAACGCTCTCAGAAGCCATAGCCGTAGCACCTGCCAAACAATCCACAACGTCATCTGTCTTTATTTCTCCATGTTTGTCAGTAACTAAGCTTATTCCTCTCATAGTAGGTCTAAATTTAAGTGCCTTCATCTCCAATGTGATCCTATGATCATCATATAACCATAATTCGGAGTGAGGCTGATAAGACATCATATCTTTTAAATTCTGATATATTTTGTTTTTAAACGTCCTATTATATGAGGTCTGTACGGCATTTATGCCATGACTTCTGAGCAATTGTAGACTTTGAACGCTATTCCATTGGTCATATGACACTGCCAACGGGTGGAAGCTTCCGCAAATATCAATCACCTGTTTATCTATATCGTTAAACATCAATCCCACTCCGGGCTCTGGCAACCACATCCATATACGGGCTAACCTCACTCTAATTCTTCTTTTTCCCAAATGATTGTTGTAATATTCTTTTGCCACTAAAACAGCAACATATCTATCCCCATTTAAAGCTGGATCAACGTGCAAATAATAATTGAAACCGGGCAAAGGCCTAGTATGCTCACCTATATCGGTTCTAATACATCTTTCAACTAGCCCATCTGGAAAATAATTGCCGTATATTCCAGACTTAGCCCATTGCGAACCATACTCTATAATAAAGTTGTCTATATTTCTTCTTCTTTCGTCCCCTAGAGATTCATACGGAATATCCTGATTAACACACCAAGTGGGCAACTGGAAGGACAATACATGATTCGCTACTTTGGCGCTTTGATGTATATCGTAAAAAATACCCGACGCTGTATTAGGAGAAGACAATTCTACTAAACGAGCGTCTCCAAACTTTTTAAATTTTTTAATAGAAGGTTCTAGGGCATTATAGAATGTAGAACCGGGCGTTTTACCAGTTTCGTCATAGAAAGACAACTCATCAAACAATATCAGTACCGCACTTTTTCCACGAAGAGTATCGGGATTGCTATGCCCACATAGAATCTTAATTGATCCCATGGGCTTTTCACCATTCTTTACGGCCTTTAGTTCTTTATTAGTATATATTCTTATTTCCGTAGTAGTTTCATTTGCTTTTCTTCCTTTGAAAAAAGGTGCATCTGTTATGCGCTGTCTAATCATGCCGAACAATGTTCCAGCCTGCTCTTGTGAAAGAGCAACGTTAATAATAAGTATTTCTTCTCCGTTAGGAATTCCATAAAATTTATGAGGGTCTCCTTCTCCGATAACGGCAAGCTTATATGCTTCATATGCAGAAATAATAGACGAGATAATTGTTTTTGTACCCCTTCTTCCAACACATAGATTCAACTCTGTAAAATTAAATCCTTCTCTTTCTTTTTTTAAGAGCTTATCAATAACCTCATTTATATTTTTATGATAAACCACACCTTCTCGTTCTTCGTCTTTATCATTAGTATATAGCCATTCCCACTCTTCCTTACTCAGTTTTAGGTTCTTATTTCCTCTCGTTCCCATATAAAAAGATTTTAGAATAACCCTTTGAGGCATCCATAGATTAAAATTACTGTTAGAGAGATACAAATATTTAGGATCATCACAAAAGGTCATAATATCAACTATCTCAGCATTATCATCAGAGATATTTTTAATTCCCTTTTCTGGATTAGAGCTGTTTATCAGGTTTATCGCTTCCGCTAAAGGATCTCTTACTTCAGCTATTTCTTTCCTTCTCATATTGTCTTCTCCAGCATAAATAGATCTCTTTTTTCTGTTTCTATCAGTACCTCGCTGTCAAATGATCTTATCGATTTAACACTTTTGTCTGAAATCGAAAGCTGTTTAACTTTTTGGTTATCTATAAAATATAACATGTTGCTTGAGTATTTGGGATGGCATGGGTATGATAACAAACATTCGGTACTAACCCCATCTTTATCTCCAGATACCGTTGGATTTCCCACAAGAACGCCAATAGCATTATTAGATATTTTTCGGATACAATGATTTCCGCTATCACATAACAGAACCGATTTATCCGCATATTTAACTCCGATAGGTAATCTAATTGAACAATCGCTCAATTTACTTACTATATTAAAATCCCCTCTGCCATCACCTATAAGAACTTCTATTTCATGCCTGTCGTGACAAAATCGAAAAACCCTATTAAGATCTTTCACGCTCCAGATAATATTATCAAGTTTATCAATATCACAATCTACGACTGTATTAAAAGATAGTTTTGCAAAAAACGAGTTTAATTTCTGAAGAGACTTGCCTTCTAAGGCCATTGAAACATATTTGTTTTCCAAATAAACTTTTCTGATCCGTTTTCCATTATTTTCTATAACAAAAAGACTTTTCTGATTTTTAGAGTAACATAATGAAGTCGGGGCGGTAAACGTTGCGGGGATGCCGTCTTGCGTACCACTCCTATCTATATCTCCCACCCATGGAAAAATAACCTCGCCGTTATCCTTGATGAGCCCAATACAGTGTTTATTCTTGGCCAAAAAAAAGAAACCAAAACCATTAACAAGGTATATATTCGAAATATCAAAATCAAATGATACATCATAAAGATGTTTTATAGCGGCGATACCGAAAGATTTTTTAGACATCACATAAATCATTATAATTATCCCAATGGAACTATTTCTATTTGTTTTTCCGTCAGTCTTACTACTTCTAATCCTCTTCCAAAATCGACATCTATTTCTATGACATCGCTTGA
>Ga0265297_10002573_pt1 | contig 36181 bp, 35 predicted proteins | sample Munlanlwell13791_FD_192502 | JGI IMG/M metagenome (GOLD analysis project Ga0265297, IMG submission 192502) | Leachate microbial communities from a municipal landfill in Southern Ontario, Canada - Leachate well 137-91 | ecosystem: Engineered > Solid waste > Landfill > Unclassified | place... | reverse complement strand
ACCACAGCCAACTTTAATAATGTATTTATTTATGGTTCAGCGACTACAACTCACAATTATTTTGTCAGTGGTTATGCTTCTTCCACCGGCGGATTATTTACTCAAGGCAATGGCCATTTTGGCGGTAATCTAACAGTTGATGGCAACGCCACTACGACCGGTCAATTTGAAGCGGATTCAACTTTATATGCCAAAGATGGGATGGTCGGAGTAGGAATGGATCCGACCAGTCTTACTGCTTATGGTATTATCCCAATTTTTGGCACTTATCATACCTGGACAGGCACTTCAGGTACGATTTATGGCAATTATTTCAGTTCAACTTTCAGCCCAACGGCTGATTCAGCGGCTGCCGGCTATGGTATTACAGCTATAACTAATGCCGAAGGAACCGAACACCAAAGTTATATTTTTGGAATCGATAATAGTGCCACCTATAAAGGTTCTGCCAGCTTAGGCCAATTAACCGGACTCCGGTCAACTGCCGAATTAAATGGTACTGGCAGTGTCACTACCACGGCGGCGATATCAGCTACAGTCAATAATGGCGTAGACAATGGCGGGGACATGACTGATGCCGCTGGTTTAGATGTTACCCTTACTTTAGGCGCCACGGCCGGAACCGTAACTAATTGGAAAGGAATAAATATCGGCCAGCCGGCAATAAGCGGCGGGACTCTGACTAACAATTATGGCCTGTATATTGAAGATCAAACTGGAGCAACCCAAAACTATGCCATCTGGACTAATGACGGCCAAGTCAGATTAGATAATTCTGTTGCTACTACTACTTTGTATGTGACGGGTAATAGCTACTCTGTCGGTAATGCCACCACCACCAAATCAATGTATATTGGCTCGCAACTAAATGTCGCTACCACCACTCCTTGGACCGGTTATGAACTGGCAGTAACAGGCGACGAAGTTTTAACCGGCAATCTTTACACTTTAGGTTATGGTCAGTTTAATAATGTTTCTACCACCGACACGCTTTATGCTGGCGGTTATGCTTCTTCAACGGGCGGATTATTTACTCAAGGCAATGGCCATTTTGGTAATGGATTAACCGTTGATGGCAATAACACAACGACTGGCAAGCTAATCGTTGGTTCATTCAGTTCATTAGCTTTTGAAACCGCTCTTTTTATCAATGGCAATTCTTACCTCAATGGCAGCGTTACCACGACTGGTAATCTTGATGTCGGAAATAACATTAATCTTGGAACTCTTAATATAGTAACTTCAACTTGGTCTTTGGTTGTTGGTGATAATAACACTGTCGGTGGGGCTAGCAGTCATATTGTTTTTGGTTCAAGAAATCAAGCTTATGGCAACCCGGATAATTCAGCTTTCGGCCACGACAATACTTCCTGCGGTTTTTCTTCATCGGTGTTTGGCGCTAATAATTATTCCTGCAACAATAATTCGTTTGTAATGGGAAAATACAACACTTCTACTGCCGAAAGGTCATTGGCAGGCGGAAATTATACTGAAATTGTTGAAGGAGCAGATGACTCCTTTATTTACGGCAACCATGCCAGCACCACAGGTCAGACGACCGTTGGCTTTGGTTCTGACTTTAAAATTACCGGTAATAATGTTTTTGCAGTTTCACTTAATGGAGGCAGTTGGTTTAATGCGTCAAGAAGCAATAGCGCCGTATTCATGAATGGCCAAGTTGGTGTCGCTACCACCACTCCTTGGACCGGTTATGAACTGGCAGTAACAGGCGACGAAGTTTTAACCGGCAATCTGTATGGTTTGGGTTATGGCCAGTTTAATAATGTTTCTACCACTGACACTTTAACGGTTGGCGGTTATGCTTCTTCAACGGGCGGGCTGTTTACTCAAGGCAACGGCCATTTCGGCGGTAATCTAACAGTTAATGGTAATGCCACCACTACCGGCATCCAAACCCTTGAAGGTAACAGCGGCGGCAATGCTTACTGGAAATTTGACTCTTTAAATGTTGGTGGCGGTAACTATTTAGCAACCTTGGAAGGTTCTTCGTTCGGTGGTACTTATCCTTTTGGCTATATTTGGACTGGAATAGGCATTGTGGAAAAGGCTGATGGCAGCGTTAACCCCAGATTATATTTTGATAAACTTGGTAGTGTTTACGAATCCTACATTGAACACAATACAACAACCGATGCAATGCATTTTGTTGAGGCCAGTGATGGTTACAAATTTGATAATTTAATCTATGCCACCGGCACTTCCCAGTTTAACGGGATTTTAGATTATGGCAATTTGAAGGTTAATGGTAATGCCACAACGACCGGCACCTTAACTGTTGTAACCTCTGATTCGCAGACAGCCACGGCCAATATGTATATTGATGCCAACGGTTTAATCCATACGGCCACTTCGGCCAGACGGTTTAAGACTAATATCAATTATTCAGCAGTCCAGGGCAGCTGGCTTTATTTGATGAAACCGGTTACTTTCAATGAGATTTCCAGCGGTAATCCCTATATCGGTTTAATTGCTGATGACATGGCAGAAATTGATCCGCGGTTTGCCTCTTATGATGCCAGTGGGGAAATCCAAGGCATTGAATGGAATGCCGTAACCTCAGCGCTGATTCAAACTGTTAAAGACCAAAAGGTTGAATTGGATTTACTGGCGGCTCAAGTTGATAATTTAATTACAACAACTTCGGAGTCAACCTCTGAACCTTTAACCGTGATTGACAATCCTGATTTGAATGTTCAAACCCTGGTAGTCCAGCAGGCGGCGACTTTCTACGGCACCCTCTATGTCCAAGGCGAAGCCGGGTTTATGCATAAAGTGGTTTTTGAAGATGATATTGAAGTTAAAGGGAAAATTTACGCTTCGGCTGACCAGGCGGGAACGGCAGTCATACCGGCCGATGCGACTTCCACGGAAATTATCTTTAATACTGAATATGAGGCGGTGCCAAAAATCGCTGTCACCTTGCAAGGGGCTAAGCCCGTCTTTTACGGCATAGCTGACAAAACCACCAACGGTTTCAGAATTGTTTTGACTGAGCCGTTTAATGAAGAGCTGGCTTTTGACTGGATTGCCTTAGCCGTTAAAAACCAAGGGGAAAAACCAGTAATTACTGATTTTATTACTTCCAATGAAAGCGCTGGCTTTGAGCAATCCCTTGAACTTTGGGCCAAAGTCACTGATCCGGATACGCCGGAAAGTGATTTGACTTACAAATGGGAACTGACGCCTAATTTAGGTATTTTAAGCGGTGACACTGGTTTGATTTACTGGAGCATCAACCAAGCGGTTGCTCAAGACACGGATGTGACCGTCAAAGTTACGGTTTCTGATGGAGAAAACTCCGCTTCTACTTCCAAAGTAATTAAAGTTTTAGCTCCCAAAATAGCCGCCGAAGAACCAGTAGCTTTTGGCGATCAAGAAACAATAGCAGGCTGTACTGACCAGACAGCACTAAACTATAATCCCCAAGCTAACCAAGACGATGGCTCTTGCGGCTATGAAGAACAACAAGAACCTACTGTAGTTTTAGGCTGTACCGACGAATCGGCGCCAAACTACAACCCGCAAGCAACTCAGGATGACGGTTCTTGCCAGTCTCCTGAACCCATAGTTTATGGCTGCACTGACCAAACCGCTTTAAACTATAGTCCTGAAGCTAATCAGGATAATGGATCATGCCAGTATCAACCAATCACTCAGGGAGAAAGTGATGGGATCGGCGGAGTAGAATCGACAACTGAATAACTTTTCTTTCCTTGCTTTTAATTTTCAAACTAAAACAAAACCCCCGAAGTTATCGGGGGGTTTTGTTAAAAATCTAGGTTAGATTTTTAAGTCGTCGACCACTGAAGTATCCGCTTCAGCCGCTCGACCTCGTCTTGAACCTTCGGGTTCATGAATTTTGAGATTGACCCGGGCATTGTGTTTAGCACCGACAATTTTAAGGAGGGTGCGAATTGCCCGAGCAGTTTGGCCTTGACGGCCGATGACATAACCCATGTCTGATGGGTTCAGATGAAGAGTAATTAATACTCCCATCTCGTCAACTGTCCGCTCTGTCTTGACGTCGCCGGGATTAGCCACAATGGCTTTGACAACGTGTTCGACAAACTCTTGATCAGCTTCTTTTGCTGCCATAAAACAATACCGTTTCCACTCCGACTCAAGAAAGCCGGAATGAATTACTTACATTAACAACCAGTCTGCCGACCTTCCAGACAACCGAGAGGTTGCTGAAAAACAGTCTGGTACCAGTTCCTGTTTTACCCCGCACCTATTTTACTGAGTGGACTTTTATCAGTTCAGGCTAGATACTTCTGGAACACTTCCAACAATAATTACGATTTTCCGTAAAATAGGTGCGGGGTTTTAGGGAACTTAGGGTATTATACAATAAATAATAGGTTTGTCAACCGAGCAAAAGAAAACGGCATTACAAGATGCCGCCTTCAATTTAATGAAATATTTTTTATTAAGCAGCTGGTTTGGCTGGTTTTTCTTCCACCTTAGCTTCCTTATTTTCCGCCGGTTTATCTTCGGCCTTAACTTCCGCAGTTTCAGCGGCTGGTTTCTCTTCGGTTTTAGCTTCTGCTTTTTCTGTTGCTGGTTTTTCGGCTTGTGCCTCTTCGGCTTTCTTCTTACCACCTTTGGATGCCTTGACTTTGTCGCCGGAAATCACGTTTTGATCGACTAACAAATTATGAACCGTCGGCGAAGCTTGGGCCCCTTTGGAAATCCAATACAAAATCCGGTCTTTTTTGACATTGCAGACTTTGGAAAACGGATTGTAAGAACCCAAAATCTCCAAAGCTTTGCCATAAGTATCTCGGCCGGCTTCGGAAACAATAAAACGGTAAGTTGGTTTTTTCTTTTTGCCAATTCTGGCAAGTCTTATCTTGAGCATATCTTTTATAATGCTAATTACACAAATAGCTGCAAATTACGCGAATTGCTTATTAGCGTTATTCGCGTTCATTTGCACAATTCGCGTAAAAAAAATCTATGAATTAATTAAGGGTCTCATTTAATGGCGAGACCGCGACCACGACCTTGGACCTTTTGATCATAGATCTCAGGTTTGGGTATTATTACATATTAGGAAAAATAAGTCAAGAATTTATCAAAAAAACCCCGGCGCAAGAGCGCTAGGGCTATAACAAAAGGACGATTAGAAGACATATGAGCAACAGGCGCATGGTTGCCTTTGGACCAGCAATCCTCTCCGGACTGAAGAACACAAAGGCCTGCTGAAAGGCAATAACGGCCAACAACGACACTGCCACCACCTTGACCCACCAGTTAGGGTGAAAGATGATTATGGTAGCTGGAAGATACAATAGACAGTTCAGATGTGCCATCGTCACCGTATGGCCAATCTTGACTGGCATAGTATTCTTACTACCTTTGTCGAAGCGCTGATCTTCAACGTCCTTAAAGATCTCATTTTGGAAAATGAGAGCCAAAAAGACCAAGAAGGTCGCAATGGCCGGATAGCTTAAGCTGCGACAGTAAACTGTGCCACACAGAGCCGGACTCGCCGAGCATAGTGCAACGACCAGGTTATTAACCAAGTAGTGCCGCCTAAGTTTAGAGTAGCTGAGTCCGATCAGCCAAATCAGCAGACAGTAGCCAGCCGCAGCCCAGTCCAACATTGCGACTGCCAAGAGTAACATAACAGTCACCGTGTTCAACTGCCGCCAAAACCGCTTCAGCTCAGCTGGATGCTTCTTGGCAAAGGTCTTGCCTTGTTTCGCGTCCTGCTGGCGGTCAGTCCAATCGTTGAAAACCATAATGCTCATGGTCAAAAACAAATAGGCCAAACCGCTGGTAATTGCCGCTAGCCAGGAAAACTCCGAGAAGAACCGAAAACCGATGATGGTCAGCACTAGTGCATAAACGCCAGTACTTGGTCGCGTGGTCTGCAGCAGCTGCCGTGGCGTCACCCTTTTTTCCAGGCCGGAAAACACCCAACGGACCTGGAGCTCCAACAACCAGTACATCCAGGAGTGCCGTTTAAGCTCGTGAAAAAAGTCACTGCTAAAAAATGCCAATCCTTGCTTGATGTACTTCTGGCGTTTTGCCAGCAGCAGGCAGTTCTGATCACCAGCCTTTCGGTCACGCTTGATGTCCAAAGCATCGTCAAAGATCTGCAGAATCTTTCCGAAAAAGTCGATCTGCTTTGAGGTGTAACGGCTCAGCCATTTGCTGTTAATCACCAGACGATAAAACTGAAACGCAACACTACCTCTTTCCAGACCGGCCTTTGAGAGTGCCTTCTTCTTCTCGGTTTGCAAGAGCATCAAGGCGATCTCTTTGGCCGCTTCCGACCCGGCATGCTTGAGCAGCAGCCGCTTGAAAAGAGCGCCATCAGACTCGGGCAGCCAATCAGTGACAAAGTCATAGATAGCGGTCAGAAAGGCCGCGATCATGGTCCGGTGAAGCTGGTCAACCGGCCGCGACTTGTCACAGAAGGCCAGCAAACTGATATAGAGATTGATCGATTTTCGCCACAGGCGCAACCGGTCTGCACTACCAATCTCTTTGAGCCCCCACAATTCGCGGAGGGCCCATAACACCTGCCTTACATGGGTTGTCATGGTACAATCCCTCCTTAGTTAAACTCCTTAAAAAATAACACACATTTTTTTAATAATCAACCAAAAAATCAGCTCCACAAAGCTGACTTAATCTCTTGGTCTCTTGGTTCACTTGATTAGCTGATCGCTGGTCGCTCTTCTACTGCCTCACCATCCTTTGGGCTTCTTCCAGCTTCAGACTGATTAATTTGGAAATGCCATCTTCGCCCATCGTTACTCCGTATAAAATATTAGCTTGATGCATCGTGGCCCGATTATGAGTAATGACAATAAACTGAGTTTTATGGGAAAGCTCATTGATGATTTGGGAAAAGCGCTGGGAATTAGCCTCATCCAAAGCCGCATCGACTTCATCCAAGATTACAAAAGGGGAAGGATTATTGGCAATCACGGCGCAAATCAAGGCAATGGAAGCCAGCGACCGTTCACCGCCGGAAAGCATGCCGATTGAAGAAACTTTTTTACCCGGAGGAGTTGCGTTGATATCAATGCCGGTGATGACTTTGCCGGTTTTCTTTTTTAAAAACCTCTTGGGGCTTAAATTTTCTTCTGCCGCCATCAGCTTGTCTAAGATGCCCGGCTGTTCTTCCGCAATAGCAGCGGCGGCATTATTGGCATTATTCGCGTTTTTATTTGCGTAATTCGCATCTGCCTCTTCTTTGATTAGCAGCAGCTCCGCCTTGCCGCCGCCAAATAAGACCTTAAAAAATTTAGAAAATTCCTGATTAATGTGTTTAAAAGCGGAATCAAACTGGAGCTGGATTTTATCATCCAAATCATTTATGACTTTTTCCAAGGAATTGATCGACTGCCTTAAATCTTCGGCCTGCTCCGCCAAAAAATCATGGCGCTCTTTGGTTTCCTGATATTCTTTGACGGTTTCGGGATCAACCCCGCCGATTAATTCCAACTGCCGCTTCAAGTGAATCATCTCGGTATGAAGTTCCGGCTCATTGATTTTTCCCGCCACAAAGCCTTCCAGCCATTGTAAATCCTGCATTTCACCCTTGATTTCTTGTTTTAAATCCTGCTGACGAGTCTCCAGTTTGGCCATTTCCACCCGCAGTTCGGAAACCTGGCCCGCCAATTGATTATACTGATTTTGTTTACTGGTGATTTGGCGCTGGAGTTCAAAAAACTTGCCTTTTTTCTTTTCTTCCTGCTGATTGAAATTTTCAATATCTTGCCGGCTGGTTTCCAGCCGTTTGGTGACATCCGTTAAATCCGTTTCCACTTCTTTTAAATCGTTAATTAAATCTTGATCAACTTCGGCTTTAACCTTTTCTTTGATCTTGGGATCCTCCAACTGCTGCCTTAGGTCTTTAATCAGCCGACCCAACTCCCGGATGTCTTCTTTAAGCTGAGCTAACTGGGCCGGCTCTTTGCTGTCTAAATTAGAAAGAATTTTTTGTTCGGTCTCATCAATTTCTTTTAGTTTAGAGATAATCTCGGCCAGGCTCAGCGGCACGGCTTTTTCAATCAAGCGCTGTTTGGCCAGTTCGATTTTATTTTGCAAAATCAGCTGTTCCTCCCGAAGCTTGTTTTTTTGGTCCAAAGCCTGCTGATATTTTTGCTGCAGATCATTAAAAACTTTACTGCGGGAATCTTCTTTTTCCAAAGACTGAAGCTGAGCCTGGATTGCTTTCAATTCTTTGGCTGAATCAGCCAAACTGGATTCACCGTTTTCCAAATCAGGCTTAAGTTTTTTGATTTTATTATTCAATTCCTGCCAAAGCCAGCCATAATATTGCTGCTGGACGGTTTTAAGCTCGGCTTCGATTCTTTCCCGTTTTTCCAAGCGGCGCACCTGCCGCGTCAAAGAATTCAACCGCGGTTTAATCTCGGTTAACAAAGCATCGACTTGCCGCAAATTGTTCCAGGCGCTTTCCAGCTTATTCAAAGACTGATCCCGCTTCAGCTGAAATTCTTTAACCCCCACGGCTTCGTCAAAATAATCTTTCCGCTCATTCGGATTAGCCATAATTACCTGGTCAATCGAGCCCTGGGAAACGATGCTGTAACTTTTCTGGCCAAAATTCGCTTTCGCCACCAAAAGCAAAATGTCCTGGAGCCGGACCCGGCTTTTATTGATCCGATATTCGCTTTCGCCGTTGCGGTAAAGTTTGCGGGAAATTATCACTTCCGGATAATCAAACGGCATCGCGCCGTCTTCATTATTAATATGCAAAGAAACCTGGGCTAACCCGAGTTTGGCCTTTTTTTCGGAACCGGCAAAAATTATATCCTGCGATTTTTTGCCGCGCAGGCTTTTTAAACTTTGCTCGCCCAAAACCCAGCGGATCGAATCGACAATATTGGATTTGCCTGAACCGTTGGGACCGACAATACAGGCAATACCGCATAATCCCTGCCCCAGCTGGTTAGGTTCGCCGCTTCTGACGCCGTTTTTAACTAAAGGACAGCCCTTGCCGGGCCGTGGAAATTCTAAAGTGGTTTTTTGGGCAAACGACTTAAAGCCGTGAATTTCTATTTTCTGTAAAAACATAATCACTATTATTCTAGCATAAAATACCTTAAATTGTTAAATTGTTACTTATCCCAACAATTTAACAATGTAACAATTGAACAATTTAATTTTGAATAATTTAATTTTTGACAAAAAACTACAAATAATCTAAGCTAAATTACTAGGCAATATTGACAACTGAATTTCTTTTGGGAGGAGATCCCAACAACTGAAGAGGAGTAAGAACAATGGAATTACTGACCCGAAAAACAGTCAGGGAATTGCACTGTATGGCCGCCATGCCCACGGTCTTTGCCGGCAATGGTTTGCCAAAAAAGGCGCCAATCGACTGGGAGCAGCAAGGAGTATTGATTGACTTTCTTATTAATCAATGCCATAACGACGCTATCGTGGTGGCAGGCACAACCGGTGAACCCGCTACCATGAGTAATGTGGAACAGATCCTCTATATTGGCTGGGCTATCGAGCAAGTCAACGGCCGCGTTCCGGTCATCGCCGGCACTGGCGCCAACAGCACCGTGGAAGCACTGGAATTGACGCAAAACGCAATGAAGGCCGGAGCCAATGGGGTCTTACTGATCAAGCCGTACTACAATAACCCTACGCCGGCAGGATTGCTGGCCCATTTCCGCGCCATTGCCGAACTCGGCTTTCCCTTTATCAGCTATTCGGTTTCCTATCGCACCGGTGGCGGTCCGATCCCAATTGATGTGATTGCTGAACTGGCCAAAGAGTTTCCGCATTTCATCGGCCACAAGGAAGCTGAAGGTAGCCCTAATCGCTTCATTGTCTTGCGTCAGCAATGCCCCGATGATTTTGTCATCTGGACCGGCAATGACAGCGATACCGCCTTGATGATGGCTGAAGGCAACTGTAATGGCGTCATCTCGGTGGCGTCCTGCATTACCGACCAAGTCAAAGCCATGGTTGACTTGTTTGTTGCCGCCAAAGGTCAAACAACAAGTTCTATGGCTAATGGCTTTACTATCTATCACCAGCTGAAAACGCTCTTTGGTCCGAAAGGTCTTTTCATCGAGACCAATCCGCTGGGAGTGAAAACAGCACTTGCCCTAATGGGTGTGATCAAGCGGGCCTGCTTCCGGCTGCCGCTCGTACCGATGCAACCGGAAAACGTTGCGACCCTACGGCAATTGTTGGCTGACCTGAAGCTAATCCCAAACCAGACCATTACTGAAGAATGAAGGAGGGAAAAGAAATGGAAACGCCAAAGCAAGCGACTTTAATAGGCCTAGGGACAAGTGATGCAGCCATTGTCGCCAATGCTTTGCAGGCGAAGGGCTGGAAGGTTTCACTGGCCATAAAAGTCAGTCACGCCAAACCAGCCGCTGACGGGCTGGGTATTATCGTCTTGTATATTCCGGATGCCAAAAGTATTGGCAATCTGGGATTGGTCAAGGAGGCCCTGCCGAACTACCCAGTGATTGCCATCCTTGGCAAAGGGACTGATAGGTCGATGTTTGATAGTTGTCGGCAAGCCGGGGTGAATAATATTATAAAAGAACCCTACCACCCCAAAGTTTTGCTACGGAGGCTCAACAAAGCGGTGAGGCTCAAATAGAGTGGGGTGATGACCCACGATCATTCACCTCCTGGTGCGTGCGCAAGCCCACCAGGGGTTTTTCTTTAGCCAAGGATTTATTAAAAAAAAATGGTATAATGAAATCAGCAAATTCAGTAGGTTCAGCTTATTCAATATAGTCAGCTGAACTGGCTAAAAAATTATGACCGCCACCAAAGAAAAATTTATCATTATCGACGGCAATGCTTTGCTTCACCGCGCTTGGCATGCTTTGCCAATGACTTTGACGACAAAATCCGGCGAAATCGTCAATGCGGTCTATGGCTTTACCATGATTCTTTTGAAAGTTTTAAAAGACCTAAAGCCCGATTATTTAGCCGTGACTTTTGATTTGAAAGCGCCGACGTTTCGCCATAAAGAATATAAAGAATATAAGGCCACCCGGATAAAACAACCGGATGAACTCTATGCTCAAATTCCCAAAGTCAAAGAAGTGGTCAGGGCTTTTAACCTGCCGATTTACGAAAAGGAAGGTTTTGAAGCCGATGATGTAATCGCCACTTTGGTTAAAGATAAGTCGGTTCAGGACTTACTGACTATTATTGTCACCGGCGACTTGGATACTCTGCAGCTGGTTGATCAAAACACCGAAGTTTATACCATGCATAAAGGCATTTCTGACACGCTGATTTATGACACCGATGAAGTCAAGCGCCGGTTTAATGGCTTGACTCCCGAGCAAATGGTTGATTACAAAGCTTTGCGCGGCGATCCGTCGGATAACATCCCCGGCGTCAAAGGCATCGGCGAAAAAGGGGCAATCACTTTGCTTAAAGAATTCAAAACTTTGGAAAATTTGTATAAAAATTTAGAGGCAAAAAAAATTCCAGATCGCTACCGACATTTGCTTTCAGAGCATGAAAAAGAGGCCTTGATGTCCAAAGGACTGGCTCAGTTGATTACTGACGTACCAATCAAATTTAAGCTAAAAGACGCCAAAGTTACTGCTTATGACGGAGGTAAAGTCATTCCGCTTTTTCAGGAATTGGAATTTAAATCATTAATCAATAAACTGCCAAAAAATTTGCAAAAAGGCACTATTCCGGGCCAAGGCTGTTTTGAATTCAGCCAGAAAAACCCGGCCGGAAAACGTTCTGGCAATACCCAGCCTTCAAATGCCAACTACCAGCTGATCAAAACTGAAACCGATTTCAAAAAATTCATTGCCGAACTGAAAAAACAAAAAATTTTTGCTTTGGATACCGAAACTTCCGGCCTAGACCAGTTTAATGCCGAGCTTTTGGGCATCAGCTTTTGCTGGCAAGCCGGCACGGCTTATTACCTCCCGATTTCCGAAGGTGCGACGTCGACGTCGCACCTTCGGAAAATCGAGCCAATTTTAGCTGACCCAAAAATAGAAAAAGTCGGCCATAACATTAAATTTGATTTGGAGGCGCTGCAAACAGCGGGGTTAGAATTAAAGGGCATTGTTTTTGACACCATGATCGCTTCTTACTTGATTAACCCGGGCAGTCGCCAGCATAATTTGGACGGCGTGGTTTTCACCGAACTGGGTTACCAAATGCAGCCGATTACCGATTTGATCGGCAAGAAAGGCAAAGATCAAATTACGCTCAAGGAAGTCGCGCCGGAAAAAGTCGCCTGGTATTCCGGCGAAGACGCTGATTTCACCTGGCGATTGGTCAAACCTTTGACTGAACAACTTGAAGAAAAAAATAATTTGGGCCTTCTGCAAAAAATCGAGGTGCCTTTAATTCCGGTTTTAGCTGCGGTGGAAAAAAACGGCATTATGATTGACACCGCTTTTTTGAAAAAAATGAGCCAAACAGTTGACAATGACCTAATTGAGCTGGAAAAAAAGATTCACCATTTGGCTGGCGCTAAATTTAACATTGCGTCGCCTTTGCAACTCAAAGAAATTCTCTTTAATAAATTAAAAATTTCCAGCCAAGGCCTGGGCCATACCAAAACCGGAATTTCCACCGCCGCAGACGAGCTGGAAAAATTAAAAGGCCAGCATAAAATTATTGATTCAATCATTAAATTCCGCGAGCTGGCCAAACTGAAATCCACTTATCTTGATGCTTTGCCAAAACTCGTTGACCGGTCCGGCCGGATTCACACCAGCTTCAACCAAACTATCACGGCAACGGGGCGGCTTTCTTCTTCTGAACCCAATTTACAAAATATTCCGATCCGAACCAAGCTGGGTCAGCAAATCCGCCAGGCTTTTATTGCCCCCCGCGGTTTTAAAATTCTTTCGGCTGATTACTCGCAAATTGAACTGCGCATTGTCGCTTCTTTGGCTGGTGACAAAAAAATGATTGAAAGCTTCAAAAAAAACGAAGACATCCATACCCGGACAGCGGCGGAAATCAATCAGGTTCCTTTGGCTGAAGTCACCAAAGAAATGCGCTATGCCGCCAAAGCCGTAAACTTCGGCATAATCTACGGCCAAGGCCCGCACGGCTTGGCGAGCGGAACCGGCATCACCTACGGCCAAGCGCGCGATTTCATTGACCGCTATTTTGAAGTTCATCATGAAATTTATAATTACTTAGAGCAGACAAAAGAACTGGCCAGAAAAAATGGTTATGTCGAAACTCTCTTCGGCCGCCGCCGCTATTTGCCCGAAATCAATTCCACCATTCAGCCGATTGCTGCCGGTGCCGAACGCATGGCCATTAATCATCCGGTCCAAGGCACGGCGGCTGACTTGATGAAACTGGCCATGATTAAAATTCATCAAGAATTAGAAACGATTTCGCCCAAAGCCAAAATGATTTTACAGGTTCATGACGAACTGGTTTTTGAAGTGCCCCAAAATGATCTTGAAAAAGTCGCCGAGTTTGTCTGCCAAGCCATGGAAAAAGTCTATAAACTGCGGGCACCCATTGCCGTGGAAGTGGAAGCGGGGGAAAACTGGGGCGAACTGAAGAAACTTTGAAAGTTTATAAGCTTTTGCTCTTGTCTCTTAGCGGGATGCCTTAAGCCGATTTTTTATCAAGAAGCGAGACGAGTCTGGTGAACTTTCCACCCAAGGGGTGAGGCGTCCCGCCGAACCCTAAATAAACCATTGATAAGAATAGCCAATTTAGGCTATTTTTCAGTTTTCCTTGACAAAATACCTTGATTATGCTATCATTTAAAGTCTATTTGACCAGTCCATTCCAACCTGTCGTTGGAACGGCTGTAAGCTCATTTTTTGTGCTCAATTTTAGATTACGGGTCTCAGAGAAGATCCGGCCAGGATAGGCCTGGCAAAGGAGCGAACCATGGTAGCACAGAACACGGCAACACAAGCACCGGCAGGCGCAGAGGCCCCGAAGATCAAACCTCAGCTTCGGGTAGTAAAGACCGTCAAGCAACTCATCGATGAGATTCGCCAGAAACTCGAGTGTCTGCCTGACCACCCCCAGGGCGGCAAACAGGTGAAGGGCATTGCCTTTCACTACGGTGCGCACTTTGATGAAGTCGCCGCTTTGGTGATCGCTATCATTAAGGGGGAAAAGATGTTCCCCGGCCTCGAAGAAACCGTCACCAGATTGGTCGCCCGTAAGGGATTTCAATTTTGGGGCAAGGAGGAACGCGATCCCGAATGGGTGCTGGCGCAAATGAAGGCCGGCATCCTGCCAATCGGCTGCGGGAAAATCGTGGATGAGCACCAGCCGGGGCTCGAGAAGTTGACCGCGGCCAAGGTGATGGCGATGATCATCGGGGTCGAGAACGAACCGGATCTCGACGAACTCCTGAGCGAAGTGAACCAGGAGGACCATCATGGTAGCCGGAGTGCGTATCACACGGCCCGCCAAATGAAGGATGACGTGAAGTACAAAGGCGTGTACTTTGCCATCAAGCGAGGCTTCACGGATATCCTGGAACGCCTCAGGGTGGCCAGCCACTACACCGATATGGCCATCCAGAAGTACCGCGAATGGGCAACAGCACCGCCAACACCGCAGCAACGGGTGATCTGCAAGGAGATCACCGGCCCCTGGACTAAGAGGGAAGTCAAAGACGAAAATGGCAATGCTGTCCGAGACAATAAGACAGGAAGGTCAGTGGTTGAGACGGTTCGGATGAAATATCGGCTCATTGCTATTCAGGCGCCGGAACCTATTCCGAACAACCCCGACCAGCCTTTCTCTGACCTCGCCAAGGCGGTTGAAAAGATGCCCACCGCGGCTATGGCACGGGTCTTCAATGGTCAACCTGGCGACAATGCCGACATCGTGATCCTTCGCTGGCTTGGCGGCCAAACCCAATTCTTTTACAAGCGACGGGAAAACCGCCAGATCGATTTCGAGTCGGTCATCCGCATCGTCCGGTGGCACGAAATCGTTGTCCGGAAGAATAAAGGCTTGATTAAAGAGTGGCCGCAGCTGCAACAGCCGTGGCAAGAGCTCGCAATCGCCGGCCGGGTACCCGAAGCGCCCTGTTGGTTCTGTTACAAAACCACGAAAGACTACTACAAAACAGTTCGACGGGGTGACCGAACATACAAAGAGAAGCACCAGCGAGAAGAACCTTTGTGGCTTTTCGCCGGCTCCCTGAGCCATCCGGAAGAAGAAGGGCCGCTCCAAACACTGGAGCAGCTCGTCGACGCAACGGCTGTTGCCCTGGATGAGACTTTCTGGTGGAAGCCGGATGAGTGCCCCAAAGGCGAGATGTGCCACCACCGCGATGGCGAAGGCCAGTACTGCCCGTATCAACGGTATGGCTTCCGGCGCTGCCGCAGAGCCTCCTGGGCCGCCAAGATGGCAAAGCGCGACCAGAACGACAGCCACTCCAGGTCTCGCCCCCAAAGATCAGACCACCGTGGCAATGGCAACGGCCACTCCCACTTCAGCAATGGACGGCAAGCCCCAACGGAAGAAGAGGTAAAACAACTGCAGGCTCGCCTGGCCCATGCCTAAAGGCTAAACCAAGCCAGTGTCAAAGAGGCTGCTTCTGGGTAGGAGTAAGCCTTCAGACCAAAACCCCGCGAGCGCTGATTTGCAAAAGCATTTCGGCGCTCGCTTTCTTTTAAACTAAAACTTTGTTAAAATAACTACGCTACTTTTCAACTTAGCAACTTATTAACTTATGAACTTACCAACTTTCCAACTTAGCAACTAACCCGCATGATTTTCTTCCTCTACGGCCCAGACACTTTCCGTTCTAGGCAAAAACTTAAAGAGATTAAAGAAAAATTTATCAAAGAAATTGATAAATCGAGTTTGAATATTGAAATTTTGAAAGGGGAGACGCTGGAAACCCCGGAGTTTGAAAAAGCCGTCCTAACCCCGCCCTTTTTGGCCAAAAAACGGCTGGTGATTATCGAAGATTTAATTTCCAAAAACAAAGGCCAAAAAATCCAAAAAGAAATCCTTGAAGCTTTGGGGAAAAACGGCTTAGAAGATACCATTATTGTTTTTTGGGAAAGCGGACTGGACGGCACCAAAGCCCGCGAAAAAGTTTCCCAAAAACGCAGCAATCTGCTTTTTAACCGGCTGAAAAAAGAAAAATATGCCCAGGAGTTCAATCTTTTAACCGAGCCAGAAGTCTATCGTTTTGCCGCCGAGCAAATCAAAAGCCGGGGCGGCAAAATTGAACCATCGGCCTTAAGCCTTTTGGCAGATTTAACGGGCAATGATTTATGGCGGCTGAAGACCGAAATTGATAAGCTTTTGGCTTTTGCTTGTGGCCGGCTGATTACAATAGCTGATGTTAATGAACTGGTTAAAAATAAATTGGAGGCTGATATTTTTAAACTGACTGATGCTTTGGGCCAGAAAAACAAAAAATTGGCGTTAAAATTAATTTCGGATCAGCTGCGTGGCGGCACCAGCCCAACCGAGCTTTTGGCTAAAATCACCTGGCAATTCAAAAATCTGCTGCTGGTCAAAAGTTTTATGGAAGATCACGGCAGCTCTTATCCTTCTCCCCGCCTAACCTACACTTTGGGCATTCATCCGTTTGTGATAAAAAAAACCATGGCCCAGGCCCGGTTTCACCAGCTGCCCACTTTAAAAAAAATCTACCGCCATCTCATTACAATCGACTACAAAATAAAAACAAGCCAAATTAATCCCGAGATTTTATTTGACTTGCTGGTTATCAAAAGTTAATAAAATAAGCTAAAACCGAGACTTAAAGAGCTCGGTTTTAGTAAATATATTTTTGATTTGGATTCGGCCTGCTTATTTTTTCTTTAACTTTCCCACGGCCTTGGCCAGCCGCGACTTTTTCCGGGCCGCGGTATTTTTTTTGAGTATTCCTTTTTGAGCGGCTTTATCAATTTTTTTAATCGCCTGCTTCAGCCATTCAACGGCTTTGGCTTCTTCTTTTTTTTCTACAGATTTTCTCACTTTCCGAATCAAAGCGACGAGATCGCTTTTGATTTTCTGATTTATTTTGGCGCGTTTTTTATTTTGGCGCAACGCCTTAAAAGCTGATTTTTTTATAGGCATAGTAATTTGGATTAATTGGTAACATAAATAAAGATAGCATGGATAGCTTAAAAAGGCAAATCTATCCTAAATTGTTAAATTGTTGCATCGTTAAATTGTTATCTAAATAATTGGTACCAATAATTTAACAATGTAACAATCAATTTTCTTAGGATTCAGAGCCTTTACTTAAGTAAAGCTAGATTGACACTCTCGCCAAAACCCCTTAAAATAAAGGAGTAAATCATTTTAATAAATAACTCAAACTCTATGTTTAAAAAAGAAGGCGGCGACGAAATCGAAACTATAATTGGCCCTTCAGTCCAAGTCGAAGGAAATTTTGTCGCCAACGGTGATATCATTGTTGAAGGGACGATTTCGGGCAGTATCAGAACGGAAAAAAATCTTCGCATCGGCGAAAAGGCGAAAGTCTTTGCTCAAATCACAGCCGCCAATGCTTTAATTGCCGGCGAAGTCCAGGGCAACATTAAAATTAAAGAAAATCTTGAATTAACCAGTACGGCAAAAATTTTTGGCGACGTTAAAACCAAAGTCTTAACCGTGGCCGCGGGTGCCTGCCTTCAGGGCAAATGCGCCACCGGCGAAGAAAAAAAAGCCAAACTAGAAAAAATCGAGGATTTTGAAAAAGCGGAAAAACAAAAAAGTAGGCTAAGCCTCAATAATCGGTTGGAAAGCGATCCAATTGTTGAAAGAGTAAAATAGCTTTTGGCTTTTATGTATCTTTACCTTTACGATTCTTTTTTAAATAACAAAAAATACAGCAACCTGTTGGCTAAAATTGAAACCCGGCTGACTGATTTGGGTATTGGCGGAAAAATTTTTCGTCTTTCGCCATTAAGGAATTTGAATGAACTTTTGACTGATGAAACCAGAGGCGGAACCAAAACCGTTGTGGTTGTTGGCAATGACAAAACCTTGGGTCAAGTGATCAATATTGCGGCTAAACTTGAGGTTACTTTAGCGATGATTCCTGTCGGCCCAGACAATAAAATCGCTCAAGTTCTTGGCATTACCACACCCGAAGAGGCTTGCGATGTTTTGGCTGCCAGAATTATCGAAAAAATCGACTTAGGCCGAGCCAATAATACCTATTTTTTATCCAATATCAGCATCGCCAACGGTCCGGTGACCATTGAATGCGAAAATAAATACCAAGTTACGCCCCAGCTTAGGGATCAAATCAGTATTTGCAATCTCCGGCCGCTTTTTGCCGCCAACTGGGGACAAGTAAATTATTTCAATCCCAAAGATGGTTTTTTGGAAATTCTCATCCAGCCTTTGGCCGCTGGCTTTTGGTCAATGTTTAAAAAAACTAATCTGGTCAAAAACAGCGTAATTCCGATTAAAAAAATTGCTATTAAAAGCAAAGAATCAATTTCCGTCACAACCGACGGCCAAAAAATCCTCAAAACACCCGTACGAATTGAAATTGTCCCCAATAAACTAAAGCTGATCGTCGGCAAAACCCGAATGTTTTAATCAAGAATTGAAAAAGCGATAAAGGGATAAAGCGATAGCCACAAAACTATGGCTTTTTTAATTAATAAAAGCGTATAATTCAAAAAAGACGAAGCAATACCTCGTCTCTGCAACTTCTATTTTGATTTGAGTAATTTTTTCTATTTGATGCCGGGAATGGCTAACTCCACTTCGCCGATTGGCTGACGACTGGCATTATCGGCCACAACCATCTTTTCCTTATTGATGGAAACAACCTGATTGGGCGCAATGGTTAACTGCTGATGCCATAACCCTTTAATCAAACCGGTCCGAACGTGGTAACAAGAGATAGCCTGGGTATCAATATTAACTTCAAAAGAATCAACCCGGCCCAAATGCTGACCGCTTTGGGTATAAACTGGCAGATTAATTAAATCACTGCTTAAAATAATCATGATTTGGCGACTGCTTCCTGTTTTTTATTCTTTTTAAACATTAATAATTGCTGCAAGGCGGTTAAAACCGTCATCACCAGCCAATATAGCACCAGCCCGGCCGGCAGGCTAGCCCCGATTATTACCGTAAAAACCGGCATAAAATAAAGCATCTGTTTATTCATCATCGCCATCATGTTTTCATCTTTAGCCCCAGTCACTGCCGGCTGTTTTTTAGTCATCAGCATTTTGGTTTGCCAAAACTGAGCTAAACCGGTTAAACCGGCTAAAACTAAATTTACTTTGGTTAAATCAAGAAAACCAAAAGAAATAGCATTAAGCTGCCCGGGGTTTTGGATAAAAGGATAAAGTAAACCTAAACTGCTGGAATCCAACCCGGTGCGAAACACTTGATAAACAGCAAATAAAAATGGCAGCTGGATCAGTAAAGGCAAGCAGGAAGAAAGCGGATTGACTTTTTCCGCCTTATAAAGCGCCATCATCTCCTTAGCCATTTTTTCCTTGTCGTCCTTATACTGTTTCTTTAAGGCTTCAACTTTAGGCTGTAAATCTTGCAAGGCTTTTTGTGATTTGATTGACTGGCGCGAAAGGGGATATAAAACAAGCTTAATTAAAACCGTCAAAAGAATTATTGCCGCCCCCAAGTCGTGCCCCGGGACAATATTATACAAAAAAATCAAAAGATTAAGCAAAGGCTGGTATAAAATTGTGGTAAAAAATTGAGTCATAGAAATAAATAATAATAAATTAAGAAAATAATAAAATAAAAAATTAAAGGCCTAATCTCTTAATTTCTTAATTTATTAATTTTTTATTTTCTTATCGTAGCGGATCATGACCGCCTTTACTCCAAGGGTTGCAGCGCATCACCCGCCAAATTGCCATCAAGCCGCCTTTGATCACCCCGTATTTTTCAATCGCCTGATAGCCATATTCGGAACAAGTCGGGTAAAAACGGCAGTAGCCGTTCGGAAAAAGGTGGCGGAAAATCCCATGATCGAAAGATAAGGTCTTTTGGTAAACTTTAATCAGTTTCAAAACAAAAAATCTGATTGGGGCCGAAAAAAAAGTCATTTTAAGAGTTTACCTCCATTAAAAGCCATAAAAATTTTTGCCTCCAGCTCCTGATAGCTTTTACCCAAAAGCTGGGGCTGAACAAAAATAATCACATCATAACCCGGCTTGATCTTGGCAAAATTCAACCGAATGATTTCCCTAAGCTGGCGCCGGACCCGATTGCGCTTAGTGGCTTTTTTGCTGACTTTGGTTGAGGTGACAATGGCGAAACGGCTTAAACCCAAATTATTAGCCAAAAACTTCACCCTTAGGCCGGAAGAAAAAAAAGACCGGCCGAGCCTGTTAATCTTTTTAAAATCTTTCGCTTTAGTTAGACGATATTTGAAGGCTAGCATATCCGGTCAGAAATCTTACCAATTTTAAATGCCCGATTATTACTGAAAATACCAAGTTAATGTTTAACGGTCTGATTGCTCCGGGTTTCTGGGGATATGACTAAAAAGAAAGTTTTTTTCTATTTTTCTGCCGGCGACGCTTCAAAACCTTCCGGCCACCGGTACTGGCAGTTCTTTTCCGAAAACCATGCTTTCTTTTACCTCGACGTTTCTTGGGTTGATAAGTTCTTTTTGGCATATCTCGTTAGAAGTTACCTTTCTTTAATTATTATATTACCCCATTTATAATATCAGAATTTTCTTCAAACGTCAAAGGTTGACTAAAGTTTTTAAAAGGGTTAAATTATTATACACATTCCATCAACAGTTTATTAACATTATCATTAGACAAAACCGGTTTTGGGGATAAGTAGTTTATGCTATAATGGAATGGCTGTTAAACTCCCCGGCAAAAATCTTGACCATAATTTAAAAAACTAAAAAATAAAAAGATGGAGGAGCAAAAAATCTGGCAAGCTACCTTGGGTGAATTGGAATTGACTCTTAGCCGAGCGAATTTTACGACCTGGTTTAAAAATACCTTTATTTCTTCTTACCAAGAAGAGACTATTATTATTGGCGTTCCCAATACCTTTACTAAAGCTTGGCTGGAAAAGAAATATCACTCCGCCATTCTTCGGGCTTTACAAAAAATCACCAATAACCGAATCAAAAACATTATCTACCAAGTTGAAGCTAAATTCAAAGCCGAGGAAGAAAAAATTGAGAAAAAAAATCAGGAAAAAACCGCCAAAGTAATAACGGCGGTGGGGCCAGAAACGCCAACCCTTAATGAATTCGGCCTTAACCCTCGCTATAATTTCGCTAGCTTTGTCATCGGTAAAGGCAATGAATTGGCTCAAGCGGCTAGTTTAGCCGTTGCTCAAAAACCAGGACAGGTCTATAATCCCTTGTTTATCTATGGCGGTGTCGGCTTGGGTAAAACTCATCTGGTTCAAGCGATCGGCAACCAGATTTTTCAAACTAACCCCCAAAAAAAAGTCCTTTACGTTTCTTGCGAAAAATTTACCAATGATTTCATCAAATCAATTTCCAGCAACCGAGCTGATCATTTCAAAAACATTTATCGTTCAGTTGATGTCTTGCTAGTTGACGATATTCAGTTTTTAGCGGGTAAAGAAGGGACCCAGGAAGCCTTCTTCTATACTTTTAATGACCTGCACCAAGCCAATAAACAGGTGGTGATTACTTCTGATCGGCCGCCTAAAGCCATTCCGGCCCTGGAAAGCCGCTTGGTCTCCCGCTTTGAATGGGGGATGATCGCCGATATTTCCGCTCCGGACTTGGAAACCCGAGCCGCGATTTTAAGAACTAAATGTAAAGAGAAAAATTATCAGCTTGATGATGAGATTATTACCTATGTTGCGGCCAATATTCAAAATAACATCAGGGAATTGGAAGGAGCCTTGAATAAAATCATTGCTTACCACCAGCTAAACGGGACGGAACCGGTCCTAGACAACGTTAAGAAGGTTTTAACTTCCATCAGCTCGGGCCAGCGCAAAAGATCAATCACCCCAAAACAAATTATCAATTTAGTGGCGGAATTCTATGACATTAAACTAGAAGACTTACTGGGTGAATGCCGCAAAAAAAATCTTGTTTTACCAAGGCAGATTGTGATGTATCTGATGCGGGAGGAATTAAGAAGCTCCTATCCGGCCATCGGCCAAGAAATTGGCAACCGCGACCACACCACCGCCATGCATGCCCATTTAAAAATCACTACGGCAATCGAAGACGACGAAAAAATCAATCAGGATATCAAATTGATTCGGGAAAAACTTTACGTCTAATCGGAGTTTAAAAGCTGTTAATAACTTTTTGGCTGGTGTGGGTAATCTTTCGGAAAAACTTCGGGATAAACCCAGGGGTAAAGGTGGAAAAAAATTGATTAAAAATAAAAACTGAAGTTACCACAAGTTTATTCACAAACTCTTACCCAGCTTTCAAATAATTTAACCTTGATAAAATTACTAAATTAAAATAAAAATTCATCTTCTCCACTTATCCACCCCCCTTATTAATATTATTAATAAATATATAAATTAAAAGTTATGAAAATATCCTGTACCCAAGAAAATTTAAACCAAGGCCTTTTTGTCGTCAGCCACATTGCTTCCAAAAATACCGCTTTGCCGATTCTTAATAATGTTTTAATTCAAGCTCAGGAAAATACGATTAAACTTTCGGCAACAAATTTAGAAATCGGCGTAAGTTGCATTATTCGGGGGAAGGTGGAAGAAGAAGGTGATTTTACTATTAACTCCCGGCTTTTGGCCGATTATGTCGGACTTTTGCCCAAAGAGCGGGTTGATTTAACGGTGGCTAAAGATATTAAAGAAGGGCAAGATCAAACCTTAAGTCTTCACTGTAAAAATAATTCGACCAAAATCAAAGGCCAGCCCGCCGCTGATTTTCCTTTAATCCCCCAGATCAATAAAAAAAATCCTTATGTTTTATCCAGCCAAAAATTACGGCAGGCAATCAATCAGGTGATTTTTGCGGTTTCAGTCAGCGAAACCCGGCCGGAAATTAATGGAGTTTTGTTTAATTTTGTCGGTAACACTTTGATTTTAGCGGCCACTGACAGCTATCGGCTGGCGGAAAAATCAGTTAATTTAGCTAAAAAATCAAGCAGTGTTCCCCAAAGGGTTATTGTTCCTACCCGCACCCTCCAAGAATTACAGCGGATTTTGGGGAGCTTTAAAGATCCGGCGGCAATTTCCGAGATCGAGGAAGTGGAAATTTATCTGGCGGAAAACCAAATTTTATTTATTTTAGGTAATATCGAACTAATTTCCCGTTTAGTGGAAGGCCAGTACCCCGATTACCAGCAAATTATTCCCCAGCAGTCTAGCACCAAGGCAAGTTTAAGCACCTCGGAATTAATTGCCGCCACTAAAACCACCAGCCTTTTTACCCGAAGCGGCATTTATGACGTTAATTTGGAGCTTAATCCCGAAAAAAATGAAGTTACCATTTCTTCAGCCAATAATCAGTTGGGAGAAAATGTTTCTCAGCTGGGTGGGGAATTGTCCGGGGAAAATAATAATATCGTCGTCAATTATCGTTATCTTTTAGATGGGTTGCAAAATATTAATACCGAGCAGGTGGAAATTGATGTGATTGACAGCAATAGTCCCTGCGTTTTAAAACCGGCCGGCAAAGGCAGTGATTACCTTTATATCATCATGCCGATTAAGCAGTAGGTATAAGAAATTAAGAAATTAAATTTCTAAGCATTACTTTAATTTCTTAATTAGGTCGCCGTCCGCTTTACCTAAAGATAAGTAGGCGTAAGTAGGCGATCGCATATTTTCTTAATTTTTTATGGTTGTAGATTTTTGGCAAGTTTTAAAAAACCGCCACTGTGTTCGGGGCTTTGATGCTGATAGATTGGTGACTGATGAGCAGATTGAAAAGCTTATCAGTGCGGCCAAGATGGCACCTTCGGCCGGCAACTGTCAGGACTGGGAATTTGTGGTTATTAAAGAAAAAGAAGAAAAACAGCGGCTGGTAGAACAAGCGATTTCCTTCAAACAGAGTTTTGTGGCCGAAGCGCCAATAGTGATAGTGGTTTGTATTAACTTTAATAAAACAAAAGACCGCTATGGCAATCGCGGTCGGGATTTATACTCAATTCAAGATACAGCGGCAGCCAGTCAAAATTTGCTTTTAGCGGCTACGGCCTTGGGGCTTGGTGCTTGCTGGGTCGGAGCTTTCGATGAAAATAAAGCCAGCGAAGTTTTAAATCTGGCTGATGGCCTAAGGCCGGTTGTAATTATTCCCCTCGGCTATTCTAAGCGAGTTGATTAAGCAATTTTAAAAAGCCCACCCTTAGGGCTATTTTTTTATTTTACTTTTAATCAAAAAATCAAACAAATATTTTTAGGAAGTGGGGAAGAACAAGGTTTACGATTTTTTATCGGGTTGCGGTTGACAAAAATAATATTTTATGATAGGGTAGAAAATTGACGATAGGTCAAGAGTTGAAAAATGAGGAGAAACCTACCATGGAACACTTAGATTTACTGGCGTGGGTTGTGGGAAGCGCGTCCGCCCTGTGGCTCGTCTGTCAGGGGTGGCGAGTAAAGAAAGTATTCGGAAAGATGTCGACTCTTGGAGTACACCATCAGCAACTCCATTTAGTCGATGTAGTGGCTATTGCCAAGGATTTTCCAATCAGGACTCCGGCAGTCGCCTTGCTCATCTGTATCATATTTTTGGTCGTCACGGCTATCAATTAGCCGTTTCCGACCCATGATCAACGTTGTCCGTCGCATCCTTACCTTTCGGTGAGTTGCGACGGTCTTTTTTTAGGAAAAATTATAAATCATATTTTCGTGAACCAGATAGCCGAATTTGTCTGCCAGATAAAATATTTTAGTGGATGGAGAATAGTGGGTATTCTATTTCCCCGGTGATTGTTTAATCAGAAAAGGTCATGCCTCCTTGCACATCCTCACTAGCCAAGCCTGAAGGCGCGGATATCTGCCTACAAATCCTGTCTTCAGCAGGGTTTTGAAGAAGACCACCGCAGAAAAGGGACAAAAATTTGGGTGAGCACGCTAAATAAAATTATCTTTTCTTGTTATAGTAGTTAATCATGTATTGGGGAATAACTTTTTTCTTTGCCATTAATTTAGTTTTTTCCTCTACTGTTTGAAAATATTTTTTCTTGTTAAAATGATTTTTCAATTCAATCGCGTTATCTTGAATAGTATCGTCTACGGTCAAGCTAAATAAATCACCAGCTTTAACCATTTTTTTTGCCTTTCTTATGTCTTGGTTGTTTTGAAAAACCATTACTGCAATTTTTGTTTTTGTAAGTGCCGCTGCGGTCGTTTTGTGACTGCCGTCGAGTAAAAAATATTTGGCTTGGGGGTTTCGACTTGCAAATTTAGAAAAAACTATCTTTAGTCTGCCTGAGAAATAAGGAGCCACTAAAGATATGTCCATTATAGGGCAGGGTGGAATGATTTTAGAACATTTTTTTCTAAATATCAGAAAAAATATTTTCAATATCTGTTCATTATAAACAGGAAAGTCAGTAAGCGTGATTATTTGATTAGCGTCTAATTGTTTTATCTGCATAAATAATTTTATTTAGCAAGCGCGAACCGGCTAGTGTTGCGTGTTGTAATAAAAAAAAGATGGCTAGTTAGATCGTGAGTCTTGCCAGATAAGTTCGCATGTTTTTTTATCTGATGAAAAATCTATACATTTTCCATCTCCACGACCAGTAATTCCACCATCAGGAGCGCAAATAACTTGATTATTCTCATTATATAAATAATTATAATTATCGCAACACGGAGATGTGATATAGTAAACAATTTTATCTTGATAGTTACATTTTTTAATAGTGGAAGGCGAGTTTCCCCACGATTTACTTTCTATCTCATCAATTAATGCCTTAATCCACGTTGGTGTGGCCTGATTAACATTTGCCATTGGTTGATTTATATTTTGGTTGGTTTCAGCCGTTGGCAGGTCAATGTTTTGATTTATAGCAGGCTGATTGTTATTTTGGTTTTGGGCTGGCAATTGAGTAGTACAACCCGCCAAAAATATGGTTAAGCCGGCGACTGTGAAAATGAGTGTTTTTTTCATACTTTTAATTAAAAATTAGGCAAGACTTTTTATTATGGCACCTAACGTTACCGTTTTATCTGACGTTTCAAATTATTTTTTCGTGGTACAATCGACCGGAGGTCACCACGGAAAAATATTTGAAATGTACGCAAGCTGATTATCTTAAGTAAGGGGCGAGCCTTATAAAACGTGTTGTATGATGTACATTTTTAACCTTATATTTATTTTACCAATACGCTTGTATTAAGTAATGAATCTATTTTTAATCTAGACGGAGGAAAGATAGGCTAGGGGTAAATGAATTTCATCCAAAATATAATTATTAAAGTATTCTTGCAAGGTTTTGCCATTCCGTAAGCGGCATGGAGTATAACAGATTAATTATTTCTTCTCGGGTATATGATTTATCCTCTAAAATTTTAATAGAATCTATCCATTTTTTTAACTCATTTTCGTAATCTTTCCGGAAATAATTTATGACCAATGATTGAATTTGGTCTAATTCCACTTTAACCGGTTTGCCGCCGGCTCGTACATTCATTTTTATCAACTGTTGCAATCTTTCAGGAATGCTGTCAACATCTTCTTTGAAATACTTAGCAGGGAAATCATATGATGGCGATTTGGAAATTGATTCAAATATCTCCTCCGGACTTTTTCCTCCCTTTAATTGGGCCAGCACCTCATCTCTTACTGCATTGTCAATACCAATTGATTCTCCTTCGTATCTTATTAATTTTTTAATTAAGTTATTAACTGCCGACTCATCGCCTGCCTTTAATTTATCGGGGAAAAGCATGTTATAGCTTTGGGGTTCAAAAAGCAGATTGAGCTGATGTTGTTCCTCGTGTTTTATTGCTTCCTCATTTTTTTTCTCGTCATCTTGAAATCTTGATATCGTAACAATGTTTTCTAGCTCAGCATTTTTTGTTTGTCTTGTCGACGCCCCTCTACTATGGTAGGCAAAAGCTATTTTGAGCATTTCCGGCCCCAATATTTTTTGCTCAGGCACTTCCTCGTTCCAGCCGTAAGCATTAGCATAATCGAGAGGGTGATGACAAACAAAATGGATGGTGCAAGGATTATAGACAACATCAAGTTGGCCTTTGGGTTGGCTGCCGAAACATTCCCGGAAAAGATCTTCGGTTTTAGGATAAAGTTTACGATATTTTTCTACTATGTCATGTCTCTCCTGGTATCTCTTTAATGCTTCGTGAAAATTGTTTATTTGTTCTTCCGTTAGTCGGTAGTGTGAAGCATTATCAGTGACAATTTGAGTAAGATCATCATAACTTATTGAAGAATTTTGATGCACGGCCTGATCTAATGTGCCAATAATAGTGGCGATGCCTTTTTTTTGGTCTATTAAATTCTTTTTATATTCTAAAACTCTTTGCGTCTTTTCTTCTCTAGGAAATGATTTTAAGGCCTTTAATTCAATTTCTGGATCAAATGGCTCATAATTTGCCTTATTTAAGCTAGTTGGCCCATTTGGTTCTTCTTCTGTCACTTTATCTTCGGTTAGCGTATCTTCTGGTGTAAATTTTGTTTCGTCGTCCGCCATAGTTTTGAAGGCTTAGCGCGTATTGGTAAATTATTATTAATGAAAATGTATATTATACAACGTTACTGGGCTAGCCGAAGTTTCGTTTGAACGTTGTGGTATAATTGCGCGGATTTATTTCACCGTAGCGATAGCGGAGGCGAAGCACACCGCCTAAGTGGACAAGCGATTTGGGTTAACCTTAAGTGGTACTTCAAGGTAGTTTAAGTGAGTCGAGAGAGGAACCACATAAAACGTGTTAGGTGCTGTTACAAAATTATGCTTATTGTTCAACTGGTATAAGTTTATATAAAGGTAAGTCTGATAATTGTTTTGGGTCTAAACTACTAGCAGTAATATTACAACCCTTGTCTTCCATACCCTTTAAATACCAGCGGCGACGATCCCATCCTGGCCCTGGACCGACATCTTCTGTAGAGTGATTAAAGTATTCCACTTCTGTGTATGGCCTGTCTATGGTAACTGTTCCGTCGCCTCTTCTATGGAAAGCTCTCAGGGCAACTTCCTTTCTATATTCTCTTCCATTTACAATTATTATTTCATCAGAATCGCCGCCAGCATAAAAATTATTTGGTCTCAAGCCCTCTTGTTTAGGATCAGTTGAGAAATCTTCAAAACTATCAAAGCTTCTAGTTTTTCGTTTGGGGATTTCCGGGTTGTTCATAGGCAATATTTATTTAGTAATTTTGTAATGTCACCTAACGCATCGGTTTAGGCGGAGTGGTGCTGTTTTTTGTGTGGTATAATATTGCCTAGTTTCAGATTAACTCACACCACAAAAAAACAAGCAATTGCGCTTAAACCGTGTTGTCGGATATAGTAAAAAACGAGAAATCCGTTATTGACTTTTAGATGAATTAAATATAAGATAATGTTGCTCTTTTGCAGATAAATCTTATCATAGCAGATAGGATTTCTCAATCATTTTGGCAGCTAAACTTAGAGGAGGGACAGTTCTTTGGATCAGATTATTGGTAAAAACGGCAAGCCTGTTCTCCGTCTTAATGATGAAACAAGACGGAAAATCGGTATAACGCCCAGTATGAGTCGGGAAGAGGTGGAACGGATAATCAATGCTCGTCTTGATGGAACATGTCTTTATGGGAGCGGTCCTTGGCGACTGTCCGCGTCCGTTGACTCCAAGCCGAGCGCAACAGCGTAACACGTATTACCAAAAGTCTTTCACGAGAAGCTCACCGAGCTTCTTTTTCTTTAGCTGCTGTACATTTTTTATTATCAATGTTGTTTATCTTCTTCTTGTTCGTCGGCCTGGTTCCAAATGACTTTCTGCCTGTACCTCGGCTCTTGCCTCATTTAGCTTCTGCAATGCATCACGCTCAAATTCAGGATGAAGTTTCAGCCATTCCCGTGATGCATCAAAGCTTAGAAACCGAGTCAATCCTTCATTAGTTTCAATTCCTTCAATCAATTCCTCGGCGTCTTTTGGTTCAAAGCCCACTTGGTTCAAATCCCGAAGAACGAGCTCCTTTTGTTCCTCTAATGAATATTTACCATCATAATTATAATCCTTGTTGTTGATTATGTATGATTCATGAAAACCGGCAGGGAACGTAAATACTCCACCTTCATATAAATAGCCATCAGCTAGCCGTTGGGCAATCAGGTGCTCATTTTCCTCTTCAGGCAGGCGTTTTAGAATTGTTACTTGCACGGGCCGTCGCCATAAAAAATCTAATTTTTTTTTCGTCATATAGTTTCGTAGGTTAATAAAAAATGTACAGCAGCTAACGTGACCGTTTTATCTGAAGTCGCGCAGTCGTCGTGGTGGTATAATTTGCCCCGAGCTTGTCGAGGGGCTACCACCTAAGACGACAAGCGATTTGGGTGACCCTCGAGCGATGTTTAGATTAGCTGAAGTGAGTCGAGAGGGGAACCACATAAAACGTGTTAGCTGCCGTAATAAAAATTGCAGCTATTCCCGCCCTTCTTTCTTTTTAAACCACGCGCACACATGATCTTCTAATAGTGCGCCTTTATATTCATTTTCTGGTGCAGGCAAAGTAAATGCCGTGGATAATCTTACTTCTTCAATGTCGGGATCACGTTGGTAGGAAGCTACTATTTGCGGAGCTTCTCCTTTTGGAATATTTTTATCCATCTGAAATCCTTCTTGATCCCATTGGCTAGTCAAAGCCTGGAACTCTTCATACGTTGCGCAGACTTGTGTGTCCGGCATTGGCTTTTGTTGTGGTTCATTTTCATTCATAGTTTTAGATTATTATTCATTATTTAGCTTTTTCGCTATTGCCCACAACGTGTTGTGTGCTGTAATAAAAATTTACTGGATAGCTTTTTTAACCCCTGCCTGCAATTATTGAATTTATATCACCAACCACTTTTACAATTATTTCAAAATCGTTTTGATTAGGTTGAATAATGAATTTTTTGACTAATTCACAAAATTCAGCTACTCTTTGTTGTAATTCAGGTACTGGGATATTATCAATTTGTCTTAAACGCCTTATTTTATCCCCTAGGCTTAATTTAGCCTCGTTTATATCTTCATCTGCAGGAATATTACTATCAAAGTTTTTCAAAATGTTAAGCGAGGCACACGAATTATTAACAAAGTGTAATATCCTCATTTCTGGAGGCAAATCGCTAAGTTCTTTTGGCATTATTGATTCTGGCATATTTTTAGGCTGGGTAAATTTTTATTATGGCATATAACGTTACCGTTTTATGTGAAGTCGCGCAGTCCACGTGGCGATATAATTGCGCGGATTTATTTCGCCGTAGCGATAGCGGAGGCGAAGGTCACCGCAGAAATTAGTATAAAATTTTGGTGGGATATGAGAAGTTTCGCCGACCCCACCTTATTTTACCATAGAGGAGGCGAAATTTGGACGGAGAGAAATAAGTTTTGGTATTTTTGGCTTATTTTACAACTTTCTTTGAATTATTGAAAATTTTTATAAAATACGATAAGGTGTTGGCAATGCTCGAATCTTTTGGCATTGACTTTTTATTATTAGTAATCTAAAGTGTATTTATTTGAGTGGATAGTATAGGAACTATGAAGGGAGGTGACTTGAATGGCGGATAAGGGTACAACGAAATGGGAGAGTACGGGTGATGGTACTCGCACGGCGGAAGTAAAGGATGGCGTTAGGACCGGACGGTATACGTATGGCGGCAGGCCGAACGGCCCGGAAAACAGTGACCCGATTGTCAACGACCGAGGAACAGTCATCGGCCGCGGATGGCAGGAAGGCCAGAAGAAATAAGGCCGGTAATCGGTCTATGAACATTGAGTTCGTGCTCGCTAGCTAGAGAATAGATAACAAATTTCTCCGTCTAGCGAGTTTTTTTAAATACCAAAACTTATTTCTCGGAGTCTCATATCCCGTGTTGTCGGCCGTCCCGTGTTTTGTCTTGTTTTGGCGGGATGGCGGACAACGTGTTGTAGGGGATGTTCCATTTTTTCTTTTTGAAGAAACACAGTATTTACAGAATAATTATACTCGGATAGGATATAAGCAGGCAATCAACAGGAGGAAGAATTATGGCTAATGAATTTTCAGTTCGACTTGGAGGGACGGCTGAAAAAATGGCAAAAACCCTGGAAAACGAGGCACATCTCCTTAGGGCTTTTAAGGATAAGCCTATCGTTGGAGTCAGCCTTAGTATTTCGGGAACAGTAGTAACGTTCTCGGTTGAACTAGGTGAGGCGCCCGAAACCAAGGGACCCTAATACCCTTTCCAAAGTATTCTTTAGTTCTTTGTGTCTGCACGGAGTCATTCTGTGCAGTTTTTTTAAAGAAAAAATGGGATTTCCCCTAACGTTACCGGGCTATCTGAAGTTGCGAAGTTTGCGTCGTGGTATAATCGGTCGAAGCCCACCACGGAAAAGGGACAAGTATTTGGGTGAGCACGGAAAATGCAACTTTACAATCGCATTATATTATGATATATATAAGGTTAAGTAGTCAACGAAAATAGGAGGATATATTATGATGTTGCACCCAGAGCTAGATGCGACCTTAAGAACCGTGGAGGCAGCGAATGCTGAAGAAGCTTTTTTCGAATGGCTTCTTGATCGTCTCTTGGAGGCGGGAGAAAAAGGGGATAAGCCAGAGTTGGGATGGAAATCTCCACCAATTCCAGAGGAATTGAGGTTGGTAAGGCTTGATTCAGTAAGGCCCCATTTACAGCAACTCCTCGGCCGTTTGGGTGGAAAAGCATATAGCGTAACACTATGTGAAGATGACTGGACGGTCATTTCAGAGCTCGAGAAGTAGGCCCAACTATCTTCTTGGATGATTATTTTGTCATTATTCCGCCAATATGCGAAAGCTGAGGCGGTTTTTTCTTAGCTAATTGTAAAGTTGTATTTTCTGTGCGAACCAGATAGCCCGTGTTAGGTGATGTAGCCAGAAATTTATACTCTTTATATTTCTTTTAAATCCGTTAATTTTACCCTCATTCTCTGTTCTGGTGCAGTAATAGATTTTTGATCTGCTGACAACCTTCCTTCGTAAGGTTTAGCAACATCATTAGGATCAAATACTTTCATCTTATCTGGAATATCCAGAGTTGACTCAGGGGCAAAAATTTCAGCCTCATCTCCTTCAATACTTTTAATTTGGTAAGCGCGACCGTGATAAACTACGGTTTGTCCCACTTCGCATTTTATGTCTTGGGCTGGGGGGCCCATTTCTGGGTTTTTTGTCATAATTTAGTGTGTTATTTATTTATTTTTTGTAATAAGTTAAGGCGACTGTTGAGATAAATTATCAAAACTCTAATATAGTATAGAGAAATTTCTGGCTATTTCACCTAACGTTACCGTTTTAAGCGCAGTTGCGCCGTTTTTTGTGTGGTACAATGTTGCTTAATTTTAGCCTAACAAACACCACGCAAAAAAACAAGCAATTGCGCTTAAAACGTGTTGTGTGATGTAAATTTGTCCGTGATTATGTGGATTTATCTAACCTATTTTTGCCTGCTTTAACCCACCTCTAGGACTTAAGAGATAATACCAGTACTTACCATCAGAGGTTGTACCACTCAACTTTATTGCCCCAGCATGTCTTTGCAGGGTTGTTTTTTCAAAACGAACTTGACCCACTGCATTGGCTAAGTCTGGGAATTCTGTTTCAAATACTCCTTCATGTGTAGCAGGGTAATATTGGTAAAGAAGTCTCAATGCATCTGCTGGCGACATGTCTGTATCTAAAGGGATAAAGTCACTGAAATCAGGATTTTCCTCTGGCGGATTACTGTTATCTTGTCTAGTAGGTTGTGATTCTGCAGCTAGTTTCATAATTATTACTTAGAGTTAAATGATTAATAAGAGGACAAAAGTTAGGTGGAGCCTCAAGCGACCTCGAGCGAGGCCTCTTAGCTTATTAAAGCGGCTGAGTCGAGAGGGAGTCGAGAGGGCGCAACCGTATAAAACGTGTTGTCGGATGTATTTCATTATTAACAAATACTTTTAGGAGGACATGAGGTGGGAACGGTATAACCAATCCCACCTCATGTCAATTTTGTGACTCATGTCAAGCCACTACTTCACAGCTAGCTTCACTGAAAAACATGAGAAATGGATTACCACCAGCAATGTTGAAAAGACTCCCAGGCTTGCAAAGTCCAAGGATTGTCTTTCCTTCGAGTTCATCTGCTGCTCTTGGGCACTGTTGTCTCAAAGCCTGTAGAAACACTCCGATGTCTACTCCATGGGTAGTACCAGATGTGTCTATGGGATTTCCTAGGAAATCCATTCTGTTGGGCACTTCTTTCGGATCGACGTTAACGGTAGGGAGGGTTAGTCCAACCATTGCTTCACTTATCCAAGGCTCAGCACCCATGGCTTTTAATCCTTTTAGAATTCTTATCGTGGCCATTGTGATTACCTCCTGTGTAATATTTTCAGCTTTTCGTTTCCTCCTAAAAGTATTTGTTTTAAAGTGCAATATTTCCGACAACGTTACCGTTTTATGTGAAGTTCAGACTTTTTTCTGTGGTACAATTTGACGGAGTCAACCACAGAAAAAAGGTCTGAATTTGGGCGAGACGTTCTAAGATTTATTAATGGGAAAGGCGAGCCACATAAAAAGTGTTGTCGGATGTAATGAAAAACTCTTTTTTACAGTTGGTAGTCGTTGTTTCTTTTATACCCCTTACCTCTCTACTAATTGGCAAATACTGTTAACACATTTTGGAGTTTTATTCTCAGGCTCACAATCCACATCGCCGCAAACTTCAATATAGCTTTTATTCTTAAAACAATTTTCGCGTTCATAGGCCGTGCGCCTAGTCTGTTCTTCTTTGTTTACGGTTTCTATGGCACAAGGAATAGGACAACAACTGTTGCCGTATTGCGTCTTTGCCTTTTAAAACAAATATTTTTAGGAAGGGGAAAAGTGATGCATCCTCTTTTCCCTGCTTCAATGTGCTACTTCTCATCAGCGTGGTTTTGTCGGTAATCCGATCCCGTATTTAATGTATCTGATTCCGAGGGCGACACCAATAAGAATATTGATGAGGAATAGTACCCCAAAGAGCCATCCGGATTTGACCATTTGAGTCATTAAAGCTGATGCTAACCAAGCCAGAGCTAGAATGACTAAAAGCTTGTGAGAACAAAATAATTGTACGATTACTTTCATGACTATTCTCCTTATGTTGAGCCAAATCTTCTACGCATACCCTCCTAAAAATATTTGTTTTGAAGAGCAATATGGCAGCTAACGTTTCCGGTCTATCCGAAGTTGCGAAATCCGCGTGGTGGTATAATCGGGCGGAGCCCACCACCTAAGCGGATGAGCAATTTGGATGAGCGTGCTAAATACATAATTTAGTACCTATAATTATTTGTAAAAAGCCATTCAAGTGGACTAGATTTTGTAATTAAAATAAAAAGAATTATAGATAAAAGCGAGATCACAATATAACCAATAATAAATTTTTCTTTGCTCCAGCTTTTTACATTTTTTTCAGAATTATCATCAAATATTTTAGTTAATTTATCCCTTTTGCCACATTCTTTGCACACGTATTGATTAGTTAGGACAAAATATAGAATTGTAGGTACGATCCAAAGATATCCCCACATGAAATTAACAAAGGCGAATATGAAACCTAAAATATCCCTAGTATACCATCGCCAAGGATTCGATTCCTTGTTACAATTTTTGCACTTTAGTCTAACTAGTTTCATATAGTTGGTATTTAAATTTTGTATTTAGCAAATGCGAATCGGATAGACCGTGTTGTCTGCCGTTCCGTGTTTCAGCCATATTTTGTAAGGAATGGCGGACAACGTATCGGGCTATCTGAAGTTTTTGTCATCTTTTCCGTGGTAAAATTGTCCGGAGGACACCACGGAAAAGGGACAAAAATTTGGGTGAGCACGGAAAATAATTTTGGTAATTTTTAAATTAGAATTATTTGCAATATCCATTCAAAATGGCAAGTATTATTATAAAAATAAAAAGAATTCCAAAAAAAGGGAAGAGCATCATTACGGCCAGTGAACGGTATTTAGCGTAATTTATAGTATTATTTTTTATATACTCATAAATTATTTTTTCTATTTTTTTTGGCGTTAGGAGAATTTTACCCGCAGGATAAGACTCATTTGGATAAATTAAAAAATTATCAATATAAATTGCAGTATGTGAATGCCCAGTTCCATCAGGGTAATAATTATTTATATTTATTATTTTGATATTCTTACCTTTGTAATTGCCTTCTATCAAGTCCTGATCTTTGTTTATTTTTTTTATTTTGCCATAAGAGTTGTAGCTCAAACCTAATAAATTAGCCCACCTTTTTAACCTTAGTGATAATATTGCTCTGTTGAAAAGAACAAGGAGCATAATTATTAAGGATGGAACTATTAGGAACCAAAATACGGTTTCGAAACCCATATTTTGTCCTTTGTTTACGAAGTAGCAAATTTTTTCCATATTTAGAAATTATTATTGAGCATAAATTTTAAATGCAGGTAGGCTGACCATAACAACCACATTCATCTTTACCACCTGATATTATTGTGCCATCTTTGCACCAATCAAATGGTAGCGGTGAAAGTTGTGGACAGGGCTCACATACCGAGCAGCTGGTAGCAAGATCAGTTCTTATTATATAGTCCTCACCATCAGGATAAGTGATATCAGCCGTGATTTCCAGTAGTTCATTTTTGTATTTACTTACTATGTCGGATAATGGTTCTTGTATTTTTCCATCAGTTATCACTATTTTTCTCTTTTTGCCATTTTCTAAAATATATATCTTATCATCTCCTTTATATTTAATTATAGCGCCGTCAAGATTTACTGGACTGGAAATTGGCTCGCCGATGTCGTAGGAAACAAAAAAAGCTTCGTTTAAATCATTGATGTCAGCAAAAGAATATCCTAGTTTTAGCAGGGTATCTGCAGATTTAATCCAGCGGAGCTTTTGGTCTTTATCAACAGCATAGACTTTTGGTGAATTAACGTGCTTAATTAATTTTTTTGTGTTTGCTTTGTATTTCATTATTCCGCCATTAGACATATCACTTAGTTTAGTGAAGGCCGGACCGGTCTCATCCTCGCTTGCAAGTTTAA
>Ga0265297_10002572_pt1 | contig 36195 bp, 33 predicted proteins | sample Munlanlwell13791_FD_192502 | JGI IMG/M metagenome (GOLD analysis project Ga0265297, IMG submission 192502) | Leachate microbial communities from a municipal landfill in Southern Ontario, Canada - Leachate well 137-91 | ecosystem: Engineered > Solid waste > Landfill > Unclassified | place... | reverse complement strand
GGCGGGGCAATAATGGCGGCAACCGGAATACTACAGTCTATGCTGGGCTTCGATCAGACAAATATTGCTCTTATGATAGCCCTATACATAACAATGGACAGTTTTGGAACAGCTTGTAATGTGACAGGAGACGGAGCAATAGCAATTATTATTGATAAAATATACAGAAAAAGAGAATAATAAGCCTTATAATATATTTAAGTAAATAGCTAACTGTAAATACTTATCTTTGTGTCCTTATAAATAATCAATGAAGATAGCACTTTGCCAGACATCAGTTTTTTGGGAGGAGACAGAGCGGAATCTAAACAATAATCAACGTACGATTGATTTTTTGTTTGATAAAAACCCTGAAATTGATATTGTTGTTTTTCCCGAATTTTTTTCGACAGGTTTTTCCATAAATAACAAGGCCATAGCAGAGACTATGGAAGGGATATCTGTCCAATGGCTTAGAAAAATCAGCAAAGATTATTCTGTTGCCATAATGGCCTCTGTACCAATATCAGAGAACGGAAGATATTATAATAGGGCTTTTTTTGTAACGCCAGATAATGAATGGCATTATGATAAAAGACATCTGTTCAGTTATGGAGGGGAGGATAAGTTATTCTCTCAGGGCAGGAATAGAGTAATTGTTAAATATAAAGGATGGAATATCCTTCTTCAGATATGCTATGATTTAAGATTTCCGGTATGGGCAAGAAATACCGGGTTGGCCTATGATCTTGCAATTAACATAGCGAATTGGCCCTCGTCAAGGGATAATGTTATAAATCCGCTTGTAAGAGCAAGAGCAATAGAAAATCTGTGCTATTACGCTTTTGTAAACAGGAATGGATCAGACCCTCAAAATACCTATTCCCCAATTGGTTTTATTTCAGATTATAAAGGAAATGAACTTGTGCCTGTATTGATGGATTCTAATCATGTTTGGTCCCTGTATGATTTGAACCATAGTGATTTAAGTAAATTCAGAGAGACTTTCCGTGTATGGGAGGATGGAGATAAATTTGTAATTAAAAATGATGAATAGGATATATAAAGTTATTGCAGTTGCATTTGCGGTAACAGCGCTTCTCTCTTTTACAACGAATGAGAGGAGAACGATTCAGGATGGCAAACATTTTATTTACATATACGCCACAAATGATATTCACGGACAATTTTTTGATTCAACCTTTAATGGAACAATTCATAGCACATCTCTGAGTAAGGTCTCTTTTTTTGTTAAAAAAGAAAGAGAACTAAAAGGAGAAGATGCAGTTGTACTACTTGATGTCGGGGATCACCTGCAGGGAGATAACTCTGTATTTTATTATAATTATATTGACACTTCTGAGGTTAACCTCGTTCCGGAAGTTTTCAATTATCTTCACTATGATGCTGTTGTAGTAGGTAATCACGATATTGAAACGGGCCATGACGTGTATGACAAAGTGCGAAGAGAGCTTAAGATGCCGTACCTGGCTGCAAATGCAGTATACAATGGAACTCAGAACCCGTATTTTATCCCGTATACAATCATTAAAAGGGATGGAATAAAAATAGCGGTTATAGGTCTGACAAATGCCAATATCAAAAAGTGGCTGTCGCCTTCTTTATATGATGGAATTGAATTCTCTGAGGTTATTCCGGTCTTGGAAAGGTATGTAAGAGTAATACGGAAAAAAGAATCTCCTGATATCTTGATTGTTGCCATGCATGCAGGTTTGGGTGATGAATTCAGCTACCAAGCGGAGGATCCTTCTAAATTTGTTGCAGCAAATGTAAAAGGGATTGATATGGTTTTTGCCGCACATGACCATCGTTCATTTTCGGGGTATGTCTGGAATGGAAAAGATTCCATACCGGTTGTTGAGGGCGGAAGCAAAGCTCGCTATCTTTCTTGTGGTACAATAGAGCTTGTTTATAAACAATCAGAATTAATTGCTAAAAATATATCACCTTCAGTCATTCCCCTTATTAACACAACCTCTGATCAGGATTATAATCAGTTTTTATCATCCCGTTTCGAAACGGTAAAAAGCTTTACTAACAATATTATTGGCTATATTGATAAAGACTTTACTTCAAAAGATGCCTATTTTGGATCGTCAGAGTATGTAGATTTGATTCATACATTACAATTGGAGTGTACATCTGCCGACATATCATTTGCAGCACCCTTATCAAATAATTTCAGCTTTAAAGCCGGATATATGAACTTCCAGGATCTGATGAATTTGTATCCATTTGAAAATCTGTTGTATACAATAACATTGACGGGCAGGGAGATAAAGAGTTATCTGGAATATTCGTACAAGAAATGGGTGAATAAGGTCAGTTCTCCGGAAATCCCTATGCTGGTTCTGGAGTATGATGAAAATGGAAAAGCAAGGCTTAAAAACATGCATTTTAATTTTGATTCTGCTGCCGGTATTATATATGAAGTAGATATAACCAAAGGGGACGGAGAGAGGGTAAATATAAAATCCATGGCAGATGGGACACAATTTGACATGAATAAAATTTATAAAGTTGCCGTGTCATCATATCGTGCAAGCGGAGGCGGGGATCTTCTTACTGAGGGAGCGGGCATTCCTTTTGACAAGCTGGACAGCAGAATTGTATCGAGAATGAAGGATATAAGAGGTCTCATTTATGAGAAATTAAAGAGGGAAGGAAAATTGAGCCCTAGGAAGCTGAATACTTGGAAATTTGTTCCGGAGCAACTTGTTTTGGAAAAAATATCAATTGAAAAAGAGGAATTGTTTCATAAATAAAAAGGGAATCAGATAATTTTGATTCCCTCGTCTATTTTACAATCTCGAAATCTAATACAGCTGCTATTTTGCGAAACTTACAGCCCTGGTTTCTCTTATAACGGTTATTTTTACCTGACCAGGATATACCATTTCGTCCTGAATCTTCTTGGCTATATCGAGTGAAAGCTGTTCAGAGTCCTTATCTGTTACCTGTTCACTTCCTACAATCACCCTTAACTCGCGTCCTGCCTGTATTGCATAGGTCTTTGTTACACCAGGGTAGGATAGGGCAAGATCCTCCATCTCTTTGAGTCTCTTGATATAAGATTCAATTACCTCTCTTCTTGCACCAGGTCTTGCTCCTGAAATCGCATCACTAACAAGCACAAGCGGTGAAATCAGAGATGACATTTCGACCTCTTCATGGTGAGAGCCAATTGCATTACAAACGTCCGGCTTTTCTTTATATTTTTCAGCCAGTTTCATTCCCAGGATAGCGTGTGGTAATTCAGGATCTTCGTCAGACACTTTTCCGATATCGTGAAGAAGACCTGCTCTTTTTGCTGTTTTAGGATTCAATCCCAATTCCGAGGCCATTGTTGCACAGATGTTTGCGACTTCTCGTGAGTGCTGGAGAAGATTCTGTCCGTATGAAGAGCGGTATTTCATTCTTCCTATAAGTTTTACCAACTCCACATGGAGACCATGAACGCCAAGGTCGATACAGGTTCTCTTGCCTGTCTCCATAATTTCATCGTCAAGCTGTTTCTGGACCTTCGCAACAACTTCCTCTATCCTTGCCGGGTGTATTCTTCCATCAGTAACTAATTGATGAAGGGCTAGTCTGGCAACTTCACGCCTTACTGGGTCAAATGCTGATAAGAGAATCGCTTCAGGAGTATCATCAACGACTATCTCAACTCCGGTTGCAGCTTCCAGTGCCCGGATGTTCCTTCCTTCTCTTCCTATTATTCTTCCCTTTATTTCGTCACTTTCAATGTTGAATACGGTAACAGCATTCTCAATGGCTGTCTCCGGAGCTATTCTCTGTATTGTATTAATAATTATTCTTTTTGATTCCTTACTCGCAGTAAGTCTTGCCTCGTCCATCACCTCACTTATGTATGATAGTGCTTCAGATTTGGCTTCTGCTTTCATTGTCTCAATAAGTTGATTTTTTGCTTCAGAAGCTGAAAGGCCAGCTATATTTTCAATTTTTTGAATAGCCTCTATTCGGAGCTTTTCATATTCTTCTTGTTTCTTTTCTAAAAATTCAGTCTGGTTTTTTATATGTTCTTTAGAATTGTCAACCTCTTTAATCTTTTTCTGAAGTTCTGAATTTTGTTGATTAATTGCAATCTCTCTTTGTTTTACACGGTTTTCCATCTGGATAACCTGATTATTCCTTTCAAGTATTTGTTGCTCATGCTCTCCTTTCAACTGAAGGAACTTCTCTTTTGCCTGAAATATCTTCTCTTTTTTTATGTTCTCACCCTCCACTTCAGCTGCCTTTAAAATTTCTTCCCTTCGCTTTTTTAGTAAAATATTATTGGTCACATAGTAAGCCAACCCGAAGCTCACTATTGCGGGTAGCAAGATTGATAGTATAATTTCCATTTTGTATATATATAGTTTGTATTGTACATTAAAAAAGCCGCCGGTAAAGCTGTTTAACAAAAACCTTAATAAATAAGATTTGAGCTCCGACTTGTGTCGCAAACTTCCAACGTCCCGTAAACGGAATCCCCCGAAAGGTAACCTAGGCCTGTTTTTGACTGTCGAGTATTGCTCGGTATGTTTTTAGTGTTGATTTTGGCAAAGAGCTAAACCAACGGCTAAACTTAATTGCCTGGTCAGGTAATGTTAACTTTAATGTACTCATCCAGAAGTGTGTCAAGGTTTTGAAGTTCCTCTAATATCCGGTTGCTCTCCTCCCTCTGTTCTGCCTCAATCAGACGTATAACGAACTGGAGAAGTGCCATGGAAAGGGCATCCTGATTATCACGGCTAACATACTTACTTTTGTATAAATCAACTTTTTCATTAATGATCTTGGCAGCAGCACGTATTTTCTCCTCATCATTAACAGCTACCTTCAGCGGGTAGTATCTGTCAGCTATGCTTATTCTTATTGATTGCTGTTCCATAATAGCGGCCTAATCATTTAAAAGAGCTATACATTTATCAATCTCTTTAACAATCCTGTTAATTTTCTGTTTTGCCTCTTTCACATCCTGAGATGATGCTTTAAAAGCTTCACCCAACTGTAGCTTATTTACTTTTTCTTCTAATTCTTTTACATTGTTAGTACTTTCTTCCAATGCACTTTTACAGCTGTCGAGTTCGGCAGATAATCTTTGATTTTCAGCTACTACCTGCTCATATCTGGAGATCAGTAACTCAATCTTTCCTTTCAGGCTATTTATTACTATATGATAATCCACATTCATACAACTGCTATGCATTGGAACAAAGATAGTAAATAAAAAAAAAATAACAAAATAGCTTCCAAATGTTAATCTGGAAGCTATTCTTATAATATATCAAGGGTTGAGAGCCCTATTTTTCCTCGATTTTTTCCATGCCGACCTTTATAGCCTGCTCATTCATCGGAATAAGATGGTGGTGTCTTTCAGGAATTGATTTTTTAAGGCCTTTAATTACATTTTCCATGCTGACTATTGGCTTTTTACTAAGAAAAGCTCCAAGAACAACCATATTGTAAGCTTTAGAATTACCCAGTTCGTTTGAAAGTTCTACGGCATCGATTGAGTATATTTTTATGTCTTTACGAACCGGCTTACGTGTAATACCATTTGGATCATAAATCATCAGTCCTCCCGGTTTGATGCTGTTTTCAAATTTATCCATAGATTGCTGGTTCAGTATGATTGCAGTGTCGAACCTGCTCAGTAACGGCGAACTGATTTTTGAATCGCTCAATATAACTGTTACATTAGCTGTGCCTCCTCTCATTTCAGGGCCATATGAGGGCATCCATGTTACCTGCTGACCTTGCATGATGCCGGAATATGCTAGAATTTTGCCCATCGACAGGACTCCTTGTCCACCAAAACCTGCTATTATTATCTCTTCTTTCATATTTCTCCTTATTAAATATCCTTTATATCTCCTAATGGGTATTTTGGGAACATATTTTCTACCATCCATTCATTTGACTGAACTGGTGAAAGCTTCCATCCGGAGTTGCAAGTGCCGACAATTTCTACAAATGATGTTCCCTTATCCATCATAGAGTTTTCAAATGCCTTGCGTATTGCTTTTTTCGCTTTTCTTACATTACCAGGATTATGTACGGATTGTCTGGTAACAAAGCAAGTGCCGTCAAGCTGTGCGATTAATTCTGTGATTTTCAATGGATTTCCATGTAGTTTCGGGTCCCTGCCATAAGGAGTTGTGGCTGTTTTCATTCCAATAAGGGTTGTTGGTGCCATCTGTCCTCCTGTCATGCCATAGATTGCGTTATTTATAAAAATAACAACAATATTTTCTCCTCTGTTACATGCATGCATAATTTCTGCTGTACCTATAGATGCAAGGTCTCCGTCTCCCTGATATGTAAATACATATTTTTCAGGGTGTAGCCTTTTTGTTGCAGTAGCTAATGCGGGTGCACGTCCGTGAGCAGCCTGCTGCCAGTCGATATCAAGGTAATTATAGGCAAATACAGAGCATCCGACAGGTGAAACACCTATGGTTTGTTCCTGGATGCCCATCTCGTCTATTACTTCTGCTATAAGCTTATGAACTGTTCCGTGTGAACAGCCAGGGCAGTAGTGCATCACATTGTCGGTAAGCAGAGGTGTTTTGCCGTATACTCTGTTTTCCGGTTTGATTATATCTTTAATATCCATGATATTCTGTATTTTTATTTCGAAATAGATTGTTTAAAGGCATCCAGCACCTCTTCTGGAGAAGGAACAATACCTCCTAATCTTCCGAAGAAATTAACCGGAACTTTACCATTTACGGCAAGTCTGATATCTTCAACCATCTGCCCGGCGCTTAGCTCAACTGACATAATGGTTTTCAATTGTGGAACCAGCCTCTTTATCTCATTTGTCGGGAAGGGGAAAAGTGTTATCGGCCTTAGCAGACCTACTTTAATACCTTCTTTTCTGGCTTGTTCGACGGTACTTTCACATATTCTTGCCATGCAACCGTATGCAATAATGAGATGCTCGGCATCTTCACAGTTGACTGTCTCAAAACGAACCTCATCTCTCTCCATTATTTTATATTTTTCCTGGAGGTTCTGATTAAGTTTTTCGTGAACCGCGGCATCCATAGCAAGTGATGTTATAACATTCTGTTTGCGGTTTTGAGGCTTGCCGGTTGTTGCCCAAGGGTATTTTGCAATAATCTCCTCATTGGATATTCTTGGTTTTATTGGTCTGAGTTCAACAGTCTCCATCATTTGGCCTACAATTCCATCAGCAAGTATCATCGCCGGGGTCCTGTATTTAAATGCAAGTTCGAAAGAGAGGTCTACAAAATCGTACATCTCCTGAGCTGAAGATGGCGCAAGCACAATTGTCTTATAATCACCATGACCACCGCCTTTTACAGCCTGGAAATAGTCCCCCTGTCCGGGTTGGATAGTGCCAAGTCCGGGACCGCCACGAACAACGTTCACTACGAGACATGGTAGTTCGGCTCCGGCAAGATAGCTTATTCCTTCACACATCAGGCTTATACCGGGGCTGCTTGATGATGTCATTACTTTTTTTGCACAACAAGCTCCTCCATAAAGCATATTAATTGAAGAGGTTTCACTTTCTGCTTGTAGAACAACCATTCCGGTGGTTTCCCATGGTTTTTCTTCCATAAGAGTCTCCATAACCTCAGATTGAGGCGTGATAGGATATCCGAAGTAACCATCACATCCGCAACGAATTGCTGCGTGCGCTATTGCTTCGTTTCCTTTCATTAAAATCTTCTCTGCCATATCAGTTCTTTTTATCTTCATTAAATTTTAACCCTGTAAACTGTTATACAGCTGTCAGGACAAACTGTAGCACAATTAGTACAACCAGTACAGGATTCCGGTGAAGCCATGAATGCAAAGTTATATCCTTTGCTGTTAACCTCTTTAGCCAAGGCAATAGTATCTGTGGGACAGTTTGCAAGGCATACTCCACATCCTTTGCATTTTTCGTTGTCTACCACAATAGCTCCTCTTAATGCCATATTGTTATTGTTTTTAAATTTGTTTTTACAAAACTACATCTTTTTGCTTTAAATCGCAATAAATTGTCATTTTTTAATAACAATTATGTAGAAAAAAACTTAAAACTTCTTATTATACTTTCAATTATGAAATTCCATCTAATGATAATTCCTATTATTAGAATTGCAATAAGAATAATTGCACCCTGGACTTTTGAGTCCAATGTGCGAAATTTTAACCAGATACTCTTCATTGATGTCAAATTATCGCTTTTCTATCCTGATTCTTGCGTCTACTGCAATGACTTGTTTTGAATTACCCAAAAGAGGGTTTAAATCCATTTCGTAAATTTCAGGAGCAGCGTTACAAAGAGCAGAAACTCTTCGAATTGTCTCGTTGAATACAACTTCATTAACACCTTCTATACCTCGAGTTCCTTTTATCATTTTGTATCCTCTTAGTCCTTTAATCATCTCTTCTGCCTCAATTTTTGAAACAGGGGAAAGGGCGCTTCTCACATCATTCAGCACTTCTATAAAAATTCCACCGAGACCGCACATAATCAAATGCCCAAATTTATCCTCTCTTTTCGCACCTATGAATATCTGTGTTCCTGTAAGCATAGGTTGAAGCAATATGGCTGATGTATCAGGAATATTCATCATTCTGTTAAATTCAACAATCATCGTCTCCTCCTCTGTGATGTTGAGAACGACTCCACCTACATCTGTCTTGTGAACTGGACCGACAACTTTCATTACTAAAGGAAATCCTATCTCAAGCGCTGCTTTCTTGAGAGAGTCAATTTTATCCACAACTGCTTCTTTTGCCCGGCTTATTCCGGCAGCATCAAGAAGTACCTGAACCTGGGCCGGAGAGAGATATCCATTCTGAGCCTTGTCAATAACATTTCGGATCATTTTCTTATCCACGGGAGGTAGTTGTGTGCTGTATAATGAGCCATGCTGTCCCATAACCTTCCCGAAGGCTTTTCCGAATTGAACTTCGTCAGGAAAACATATTCCTCCGAGCTCTTTAAACTTTTCAATTTCATCTTTGGCGTTAACAATTGAAGGTAAAACCGGAAAAATCGGTTTTTTGCACTTTTCAATTTTTTTGAAAAGTGTCTCATAGACGTCATATACATTTGTAAGCCCCGGATTTCCGAATATTACTGCCATCGAGTCGATGTCAAAATCATTTTCACAGGCATCTATTATCTTTTCCAGCTGTAACGCAGTGCCTGTGGCAAGAAAATCCAGAGGGTTTGATACGGATGAACCTTTATAAAGTTCTTTGAGTAAAACATCTGCTTTTTCACCGGATATGCGAGGAACATTCAGACCATTGTCGGAGAGTGTGTCTGTCAACATGACGGCCGGGCCACCTGCGTGTGTTATTATGGCAACCTTTTTTCCTTTTGGTATTTTATTCATCATTACGGCTCCTACTGTTACAAGCTCTGTCCGGCTGTAACATCTTACGATGCCGGCTTTGTTAAAAAGAGCAGATACAGCAGAATCGGGAGATGCCATAGCTCCAGTATGAGACGATGCTGCCCTGCTGCCTGCATCACTTGTGCCAGCTTTTATGGCGGCAATCCTTGCACCTTTGCTTATAAGTGAAACTGCATGTTTAAGAAGTATGTCCGGATTGTTTATGCTCTCAATGTATAAAAGTTTAACAGGAGCGCTTTTCCCGGGTATATACGTTTCATCCATATGGGCAAGAACCTCTTCTATACCTGTCTGGGCACTGTTCCCGACAGAAAATATGGAAGAAACTCTCAAGCCAAGCTGAATAGCGGTTTCTAAAATAAAAACCACGGTGGCTCCCGAGCCTGATATCAGATCCACGCCAGTTTCGCTAAGAGTTGGAGTGGGCTTTGTAAATACTCCTGTATAATTTGGTGTCATAACACCGATGCAATTTGGACCTATCAATGTGGCACCGGTTCTGTTTACTATCTCTACTATCTTTTCTTCATAAACCGTACCCTCCGGCCCGTCTTCATGGAATCCTGCCGAGAGAATTATGACGGCCTTGCACATTTTTTTGCTGCAAAGTATCTCTACGCTGTCCGGACATAGTTTGGCCGGAATGGCTATTATGGCAAGATCTATCTGAGGAAGTTCCTCAACACTTTTATGGCATTTTATTCCTTGAACCGATTCAGATTTAGGGTTTACTACAAAAAGTTTTCCTTTAAAATTGGACTCTTTTATGTTTCTCAGGACAGCACCTCCTGGTTTTTGGGTCTCTTCGGATCCGCCTACTACAACAATGCTTTTAGGAGAAATGAGTTCTTTTGTTATCATATGTTAAATAATTTGAGGCAAAGGTAATAATAAGTAATAAAAAATTAAATAATGCGAACTGTTTATAAATTATGTATCCCTGGCAAATTTTCCAGCCCCTTTATGTGGGGAAAATCCCGCTTTTTCCCAGGCTTCACTGATGAAAGGCGAAATGTCAGGATAATATTTTTTGCAGAAATCATTAAGAAAAGTGCCTTTTTTTATAATTGACAAAGGAGAGTTTAATACTAAATTCTTTTGGCAAAATAATAAGATGGTTTCAATAAAGTCTGAATGTCTTTTAATCCCTTCGCGGAATGAAGTGTGCCATACCGGATCATTATACCAGTTATCCAGAATTTTAGACAGAACCGATGCATCGAAAATATCAGAATAACTCATACAGGAAGTCTGTAATACTTCGTATGGAGGGTCATCGGCATAAACAATCTTTAAATCAACGGCATCTCTTCTCATCTTCGTGCCGGGAAGCAGTTTGAGCTTCTCTACCTGTATTTCATCAACACCAAGCAAACCGAGAGTGGCGATATCTTCTGTCAGTTGTTTGTAATAATAATGTGGCAGTCCAATAATCAAATCTGCGTGTACCTTGAATTTGCCTAATGAACATAAATATTTAAGCCCTTCCAATGCTTTATCACAGGATCCTGATCTATTGCAGCCTTCCAGAACATCCTCCCTGAGGCTCTGTATTCCGGCCTCCAGGAATAGCAATCCATCAGGAAGTGTTTCCAGTCTTCTTTTTAGGTGGTTGTTAATAAAAGCCGGGTGTATCTCAAGGTGGAATTTTATTGCCGGATAATATTCGGAAAAGATGTCCAGCAAACCGATAGCATACTTATAATCAGAATTGAATGTTCTGTCAAGAATGCGAATCTCCTTAATACCCCTAGCCTTTGCAGTGTCAAGTCTTTGTCTTAAATTGGAGTAATCGACCTTCTCAATTTTTCTGCCATTTCCACTCACGCAAAAAGAGCATCTGTTGAAACATCCCCTTGAAGTCTCAATCTGAATAAAAGCTTTGTCCCAACGGAAAAACTCGGAGTTTTCCGGAGGGCTAAGCTTGTTGAATGATGACACAACCGCACAGCCGTTGTCAATATATCTGCTTGTGTTATCCAGCATGCATATACCATCAATTTCAGTGAGTTTTTTTTGTCCGCATAAAGCTTTTAATAGATTGTTAATCTGAGCTTCTCCCTCACCTCTGAACACTGCCGTAATAAATTTGTTACTGTACAGGAAGGATTCGTTGTTGCCAAGGAACTCAGGACCCCCCAGGATTATTTTGGTGTTTGGTAAAAGTGCGGAAATTCTTGAAAGAAGCCTGATTGTGTAATTGTGGTTGAATAGCCAGAGCGTTGAGAGGATAACGTCAGGTTTGTGACTAATAACTTCATTTAGAGAGGAAGATGGCTCTCTATTTATTGTGCCGGATACGACACACCAGTCAAATAGCTCTCTTGAACACGCTTCCGTTTGAGAGTGCAGAGCCGGCAAAGCCAGTGACGAGTGTGAATAAGAGGCATTTATATCTAACCATAGAATTTTCATTTCCTCAACAATGATAACAAATATATTTTAGTTAGAGCAAAAAACTCTCTATTTTTACATTTATAAAATTTTTAATATGTCTACGCTACTAATAAAGAATATCATCCTTAACAATAAAAGGAAAGATATATATATACATAATGAAAAGATTGAAGCTATTTCTGACAAATTAGATATAACAGCTGATAGGATCATTGATGGTAAAGGGAAACATGCCGTTCCTGGGTTTGTGAACATGCACACTCATGCGGCTATGACTTTAATGAGAGGCATTGGAGAAGACATATCTCTGATGGACTGGCTTCAGAATGTCATTTGGCCAACGGAGACAAAACTTACTGACGAACTTGTGTATTGGGGAACCAAGTTGGCTTGTGTCGAGATGATAAAATCCGGGACAACTTGCTTTAATGATCAATATTGGAACTTGCCGGCCGCTGTCTCTGCTACGGAGGAGATGGGGCTAAGGTCTGTGCATTCGTATGTTATTCTTGATCTTATGGATAAAACTAAATCCTCGTTTCTAAAAGAGGAATGTGAAAGTATGTACGAATTTTCCAAAGGATGGTCTTCAAGAAATTCATTTTCTGTAGGTGTTCATGCTCCATACAGTGTCTCTCCGGAAATGATACAGTGGGCTACGGATTATGCCAGAAAAAGGGGGTTGCCTGTTCATATTCACCTCTCTGAAACAGAGTCAGAAAACATAGATTCAGTAAAGAATCATGGCATGTCTCCTACACGATATCTAGAAAGCCTTGGGGCGCTTGGTCCGGAAACTCTTGCGGCTCACTCATTATGGATTGATGATGAAGATATTAAGATATTGGCTGACCGAGGAGTGAAGACAATACACAATATTAATTCCAATTTAAAGATAGCCTCAGGATATAAATTCAGATATAAAGAATTAAAGGAGGCCGGAGTGGTTGTTTCCCTTGGTACGGACGGATGTGCCTCTTCAAATAATCTTGATATGCTCGAGACAATGAAAACTACTGCTCTTGTACAGAAAGCATGGCGGGGAGACCCAACGATAATGCCTTTAGATGAGTTATTGTCACTTGCAACAGAAAACGGAGGTAAGTCATTAGGTTTACCTATCGGGGTAATTAAAGAGGGATATCTTGCAGACATATCACTGATTGAGACAAGTGGAGTCGAGTTCACACCAAATATAAACTTTATGGCAAACTTTATATATTCAGCAAACAGTTCCTGTATTGATACCGTAATCTGCGACGGAAAGATACTTATGGAGAACCGTATGGTTGATGGAGAACTTGAAATAATACAAATGGTTAATAAATTATATAAACAACTTTTATAGAATCAGTATGGAGTACATTATTAAAATCAACGAGGCTACAGCTTATATTAATGAGAAACTGGAAGGGAAAAAACCGTTGTGCGGTATAATTCTGGGAAGTGGATTAGGTGGATTGGCTGATGTAATAGAGGATAAAACCGTAATACCATACTCTTCAATCCCTCATTTTTCACAATCAACTGCGATAGGCCATAAAGGTAACCTTATCGGAGGTTTCCTGGGAGGAAAGTATATTATAGCAATGCAGGGAAGGTTTCATTACTACGAGGGATACGGTATGGATCAGGTTACTCTTCCGGTAAGGGTTATGAAAAAATTAGGTATTTCATACCTTTTCGTCTCAAATGCTGCAGGAGGTGTTAACAGAGACTTTAAAGTCGGAGATCTGATGGTAATTAAAGATCATATAAATTTGATGCCTAATCCTTTAATCGGGAAAAATTTGGATGAATTCGGCCCGAGATTTCCTGACATGACAAGACCCTATGATCTAAACATGATTAAAAAGGCTGAGATGACGGCTTCTAAATTGAATATTGTTCTAAAGAAGGGTGTTTATCTTGCCGGAACCGGCCCTACATACGAGACTCCCTCCGAATACTCTTTCTTCGGAAGAATAGGAGCTGATGCTGTCGGAATGTCTACAGTTCCTGAAGTTATTGTAGCCAGACACAGTAATATCCCGGTATTTGGCATATCTGTGATAACAAATGAAGCTCACGATTTTGCCGAAGATTTTGTTAATGACGGGAATGATGTCATTATAGCAGCAAACAGGGCCGCGGAGATAATGACGAGACTTATAACTACAATGATTTCTGAATTATGAGTGAAAACAGGGATTTGCCACTGATTATTGAGGAATTCATTGATATAGCCAATGAAATCTGCTATTATACCGATTTACTCTGGCAGAAAGGGTATGTTCAGGCAAACGGCAGTAATATTACAGTTCGTGTGGCAGAGAATCTACTGTTTGCAACTCCATCGCGAATCTCAAAAATGAGCATAAAACCGGAAGATCTGGTTATTGTTGACATGAACGGGCAACATATTTTCGGTAAGATGAAAGCAACTACGGAACTTTCATCACACCTTGCCATATACAAGATAAATCCGGACACAGGGGCCGTCATACATTCACAGCCTCCCTACACATCTTCTTATGCATGCTCTGAGAATTTTCCGATGACTCTTTTAAGTCCTGAGGAGGTATTATGGATTGACAAAATGGCCTTTGCCCCGTTTACAATTCCCGGATCTTCTGAAATGACCTATCAAATAGAGACAAGATCAAAAGGTCGCCATGTTTTGGTTTTGCAGAACCATGGACTTATAACTTGGGGTGAAACCCTTAGGGACGCCTTCTGGAGAACTGATGTTATGGAGAATCACTGTAAATTACATAACTATATACAGTCAAGGGGGGATACTCCGAGAGAATTTACCTACAGGCAAATGATGATGTTGCAGGAGATGAGGCAAAAGTATTTTAAATAGATATATATATTAAAGTTGGTAATGATAAAAAATATAATTTTTGATTTGGGCGGAGTGATTGTGAGACTTGATCGATATGCTTGTGTTGACTCATTCAGGAAGATAGGATTTGAAGATTTCGGGACGATATTAAATGACTTTGTTCAGCATGGCTTTTTTCTTGATTTTGAAAAAGGAAAAATTGACTCTGCACAATTCAGAGAGATTATTCGCAAATACATAGGTAGTTATGTTGCTGACCACATAATTGACAAGGCAATGGCTGATTTTCTTGCAGATATTCCCGAGTATAAGTTAAAGCTAATCACCAAACTTAAACAATCCTACAATGTGTATCTGCTAAGCAATACAAATCCTATAGCAATGACTCAGGTTAAGGCCCTGTTCCGGAATTGCGGATATGAGATGGATAATTGTTTTCACAGAATGTTTCTTTCCTATGAGATGAAGATGGCAAAGCCTGATGCTGAAATATTTGAGAAATTGATAAGTGAAACAGGAATAAATCCGGAGGAGTCACTTTTTGTTGATGATGGTTCTCAGAATATACAGACTGCTACATCTCTCGGTTTCCGGACATTGCTTGCATCACAGGAGTGTGATTTGGAAAAGGAGGTTCTAAATCGGTTATGATTCGGTTTATAAGTTTGTCCAGTGGAAGTAACGGAAACTGTTACTATATAGGAAATGAACAAGTATCGCTTTTAATAGATGTCGGAGTCTCCGGCAGAATGATTAAGAAGCGACTTTCGGAATTCGGTATTTCTGTTGATTCCATATCATTTGTATTAGTAACTCATGATCACATTGATCATATAAAACACCTGGGTGCATTCACTCAGAAATTCAAAACTCCGGTTATAGCAACTAAAAAGTTGCATGATTATTTGTCTGTCCACCCTTGTACCAGAGGATGTATGGATGATTGCAGAAAATTTGTCGAGAAAGGTGATTGCTATGAATATTCAGGAGTGAGAGTCACTCCATTTGATGTGCCTCATGATGCAAATGAGACATTAGGTTATCATATTGATTTCAGGGGTGAAAAATTTACCATCATTACAGATGCCGGACGTATGACGCAGGAGATGATTGAGTATTCAAGAAAAGCGAGTCATCTGATATTGGAGTCAAATTATGACTATCAAATGCTGATGGATGGGAACTATCCTAGAGTATTGATTGAAAGAATTAAAAACGGATATGGACATTTGTGCAATATTCAGACAGCGGAAGCCTTGAAAAACATTTATAATTCTGATCTTAAAAATCTGTTTTTGTGTCATTTGAGTGAAAACAACAATACTCCGGAACTTGCTTATGGTTCTGCTTGCTCGTCACTTATGCAGATTGGTGTTAATGAAGGAATTGATATAAACATTAAGTGCCTCCCTAGAAGAGGCACTTATTGTCATAAATTTGAAGAGTAGGAGGGGCGATTACTACTCAACAAATTGTTTTGCATAATATTTGGCTGTCAGCTTCTCTCCGGTAGCTCGTTCAATCATATCGTTCCATTCATATCTCATTCCGACATTGAATATCTTCTCTTTCATCCAATTTCCGACTTCTTTATTCCCGATATAACACTCGTTTTTAAAATCACCGGATTTTGTGATGTTGTTTACTATATAATAATGCATTTGTGAAGCAAAAAGCTCACCCAGTTGGTAATTATGATAGTAACATGGATATAAGGCAATATGTATCTTTGTTGCCCAATCAGGCTCATTTCTGTCAGCAGGCCTGTTCAGCATTTGATATTTTTCTACGAGATCCCACCACAATTTGTTAAGATCCTGATCCGGATTTGCATACATAGCTTTTTCAAAGCGGTAGACAACCTGAACCCAGCGACTGAATACAAGTTGTTGCAATCTGGTTGATTTTTCGCAATCACTTGCTATTTTATCCTTCTCTTCTTGCGAAAGGCCAAGGCTTTGTCTCATCCATTCAGGATTCCTTGAAAGTCTTCCGAACAGCATAGCCACAGCTTCGGTTGTGAAGGTGTGAGCAGCTCCTCTTAGGAAAAACGGATTTTCCGGGTTGTCGTGTCCTAAAGAATATACGCCGTGTCCGAATTCATGGAGCATTGTGCCCATCCACTGTTCATTATCTTTAATGTTACAAAGGACTCTAACGTCTCCCTCATTGTCTATGTCGGTGCAATAAGCATGCTGATTCTTCTTTGGTTTTTCATACAAATCGCTGTTTTGCATGATCTTTGACACATCAATGCCAATTCCCATATAAAAATCGGAAGTTAACTTCTCCAGATCCTTGCCCTTGTAGTATGAATCTAGATCAACAGGATATAGTTGTGGCGATTCCTGGAAATATCTTCCTTGATAATGCCATGGCATCAGCTTTTCAGCAGGAACTTTGTAACGAAGAGCGAACACTGAATCCATCTGGCCTTTCAGAGAAGCGAATGCATTTCTGGTGAGAGAGTCCAATTCATCAAAAAGAGCAGAAATCTCGGCAGGATCCTGACCTGAAAGTTCAAGAGACATACTGTGATAGTTGTCGAAGCCAAGAGATGTTGCAACTTTATTTCTGAGTTTCACTATCTCTATCACGTCAGATGCCACTACAGGCCCAATGCCCTTGTGGGCTTTCCACACATCTTCAAGTACTTTGTTGTCGGTAGAGGTCTGAAGGATATTTTCCACGTCATTGTCAGAGATCTGTTTTCCTCTGAAATCAGCACGGTATTCGGCGTATTTCAGTTCCAGAGCAGATGTTTTGTTGATAATCTGATTAAGAAGTGCGGTATCTGTCTGATTAGCAAGGAATGAATTATAAAGGACAGTAAGTTGTCTGTTTAGAAGAGAGTCCTTTATTTTTCCTCTTTCTTTGATTGCCTTTAGTTCAGCAAATACTTCAGGATTTGAAAAGATTCCTGTCATCTGGATGTTCGCATCCGAGTATTTTTTAAACTCGGCTGCATCACCGGTAATTGTTCCGTTCCAATACGCAAGAGCCGCCACTTTTAACAAAGGGCGCACTGTATCTTCAGTACTGGTGATAATTTCCTGTAGCCTCATTTCGTCTTTTTTTGCGCATCCCGCCATAATGGCAGTAAATGCAATAATGATAAACGTTTTTTTCATGTTATAGGATAAGTTGATTTATGTTATAATTATAAACCAAAGTTAATAAAATTATAAGAGGATACTCAAATAATTGAATATCCCCTTAATATTTAAAGTGAAATGATTAAAGTTGCGGACCTGATTTAACCAGGGCTTTAGCTGCATCATTGTCGCAGTATTGTTCAAAATTCTTGATGTACTTGGCAGCAAGTGATTTTGCTTTCTCTTCCCATACGCTCTTGTCAGAGTATGTGTTTCTCGGATCGAGAATATCTGATACATTGTCAAGCTTAACAGGAACGTTCAGATTAAGGATAGGAATATGCTTTGTTTCAGTCTTTTCTATTGATCCATCGATGATTGCGTCAATTATTGCACGAGTATCCTTAATTGAAATTCTCTTACCTGTCCCGTTCCATCCAGTGTTTACAAGATATGCCTTTGCTCCGTGCTCATCCATCTTTTTGGCAAGAGTTGAAGCATAAACAGTCGGGTGCAGTGTAAGGAATGCCTCACCGAATGCCGGAGAGAATGAAGGAACAGGTTCTGTGATACCTCTCTCGGTACCTGCCAGTTTTGAAGTATAACCGCAAAGGAAGTGATACTGAGCCTGGTCTCTGTCAAGGATAGATACCGGAGGAAGTACACCGAAAGCATCTGCTGACAGGTATATTATCTTCTTTGCATGTCCTGCTTTTGAAGGTAAAACAATCTTGTTGATGTGATAAATCGGATATGATACACGGGTGTTTTCAGTTACAGATCCGTCAGAGTAATCAGGAGTTCCATCTTCCAATACTGTAACATTTTCCAGTAGAGCATCTCTTTTTATTGCGTTCCAGATATCAGGCTCGTTTTCTTTACTCAGGTTTATTGTCTTAGCATAGCAACCACCTTCATAGTTGAATACGCCATGATCATCCCAACCGTGCTCGTCATCACCGATAAGATAACGTTTAGGGTCAGCAGAAAGGGTTGTTTTACCAGTTCCAGAAAGACCGAAAAATACAGCTACATCACCATCCTGACCAACGTTTGCAGAACAGTGCATAGATGCTATTCCTTTGATAGGAAGGAAGTAGTTCATCATAGAGAAAATGCCCTTTTTCATCTCGCCGCCATACCATGTGCCGCCGCAGACAGCCATTCTTTCTGTCAGGTTGAACATGACAAATACATCAGAATGAAGACCCTGTTCTTTCCATTTTGGATTTGTCGCCTTTGATCCGTTAATGAATACGAAGTCTGGTTCCCCAAAGTGCTCCAGCTCGTACTGTGAAGGGCGGATAAACATGTTTTTTACAAAGTGTGCCTGCCATGCAACCTCCATGATAAAACGGACCTTAAGTCTGGTATCTTCATTTGTACCGCAATACGCATCCATTACATATATTGTATCCTTGTCCGAAATCTGTTTCTGTACAATAGCCTTGCACTCATTATATATCTCAGGACTAACAGGTTTGTTGATGTTTCCATCCCACCACATGTGCTGGTCACTAGTTGCATCCTTTACAATGTATTTGTCTTTAGGAGAACGTCCGGTAAAAATTCCAGTCTTCACACAGACTGCACCGGTCTTTGTGAGAGTACCTTTTTCGAAACCTTCATTTTTCTCTGAAATCTCTGCTTGAAAAAGTTCTTCATAAGAGGGGTTGTGGATTACATTTTTTACGTTTTTGATACCGTACTTTGTCAAATCGATACTTGTCATAGATTGTTTGAATTTATTTATTAATATGCTTTTTTTCACTATCTTTAATATGCACAAAAATGCTTAATTTAGCAACAAAAATCAGGCCATAAAGTTCAATGGAAAGCGCACTGGATGTATTAAAAAAATACTGGGGATATGACCGATTCAGACCTAAACAGGAGGAGATTATTCAATCTGTTTTAGCCGGTTTAGACACTCTCGCCCTACTTCCCACAGGCGGTGGTAAATCTCTCTGTTTTCAGGTACCTGCTATGATGTGTGATGGTATATGCCTGGTTGTAACTCCTTTGATTGCTCTTATGAAAGATCAGGTTGAAAACCTTCAAAAAAGAGGAATAAAAGCGATTTGCGTGCATTCCGGGATGACAAGGCATGAGGTTGACTATACCCTGGACAATGCAATATTCGGAGATTACAAATTTCTGTATCTCTCGCCAGAAAGGTTGCAAAGTGAATTGGTCAAGGTCAGGATATCAAGGATGAGTGTCAACTTTTTGGTTGTTGATGAGGCTCATTGCATTTCTCAATGGGGATATGACTTTCGTCCCGACTATCTTCTGATCCGTGATGTAAGGGAACTTACAGGAGAGGTGCCGGTAATAGCCCTCACTGCCACGGCTACTCCGGAAGTCGCTGAAGATATTATGAAGCAACTGAACTTCAGACGGGACAATGTTATTAAATCCAGTTTTGAACGGAAGAATCTCTCTTATGTTGTCAGAGAGACTGAAGACAAAAGCGGACAATTGCTAAAAATAGCACTTTCGGTTCATGGCTCCGGAATTGTTTATGTACGTGAAAGAAAGAGGGCAGAGGAGACTGCTGCTTTTTTAAATGCACAGGGAATAAATGCTGATTCATACCATGCCGGGTATGAAGCATCAGAAAGAGCAAAAAAGCAAGATGCATGGATGAAGGGGGAGGTAAGGGTAATTGTTGCTACGAATGCCTTTGGTATGGGGATTGATAAACCGGATGTCAGGTTTGTCTGCCATTTTGATCTTACTGAATCTGCCGAAGCGTACTTTCAGGAAGCCGGGAGAGCCGGCAGGGACGGAAACCGGTCTTATGCTGTTCTTTTATGGAATAGACGAGATATAAAAAGAATTAAACAAATTATGGAGGTTACATTTCCGTCTTTTGACTATCTCAAGGAGGTGTACCAGAGACTTTTCAATTACATAGGTTACGATTACGGATCAGGGAAAGGAGATGTAATAAAGTTTAATCTTAGTGATTTTGCTAAGAAGGAGCGATTGCACATGGTTAATGCCTATCATGCTATAAAATATATTGAAGGAGAGGGGTATTGGGAGCTGACTGAAGAACTGGAAAATCCTTCAAGAATCATGTTTACTGTTTCAAGGGATGAACTTTATAAAATTCAGCTGAAGAACAGCAATCTTGATTCTTTTGTGAAGATTCTGATGCGGCTCTATACATCGCTTTTCTCGACGTTTGTTCCTATAGATGAGGAATATATAGCGAGAGTATCAAGAAATAGCAAGGCAAACATAACGGCAAACCTTATTTTGCTGTCAAGGATGCATGTTATAGATTATATACCGGCAGTACGATCTCCGTTGCTTATTTTACGTGTTGAGAGACTTGAAAATAGAGGACTTCTTTTTTCCGAGGAGAATTATAAAAAAAGAAAGGGTAGTTATCAAAAACGGGTAGAGAGTATGATTGATTATGTATCAACTACAAATGTGTGCAGATCTGTTATGCTTATGAGCTATTTCGGACAAAGCGGAGCTCCTGACTGTGGAGTGTGTGATGTCTGTATTTCTAACAAAAGAGATGAAGATATTAGGCAATCCGACAGGATAATTGAAGATAACCTCTGCGATCTGCTTTCCGCCTCTCCTCTCTCTCTGGATGAAATTACCCTTCAAATGGGAGAGGGAAGTAATCTGTATCTAGAAATACTCAGAGACATGATAGACAGAGAGATTGTAAAAGAGATTAACGGGAAATATACGCTAGTCCGATAACAATTTCTCAAGTTCGGCATAGAGCCTTTGTATAGGCAGTCCCATGACATTGAAGTAGGAACCCTCTATCCGACTGATTCCGGCATAACCAATCCAGTCCTGAGCTCCGTATGCTCCGGCTTTATCGTAGGGAGCATAATTATCAATATAATAATATATCTCATCATCCCCTAAATCCCTGAAGTAAACAATAGTCTCTGAAGTGAAGGATGTCTCTTTGCAATTGTCTCTTATACAGACTCCTGTCAGAACTGTGTGCCTGTTGCCGGAAAGCATTTTCAACATTTGGAAAGCTTCGGATCTGTCTGTGGGCTTCCCTAATATCTTCCCCTCACACAACACTAAAGTGTCGGCAGTCACAAGAATTTCATTATTATCCAGCTGACGACCGAATCCTGATGATTTCAATTTTGCAAGATGTTCGGGTACCATATTAATATCCATTGAGGAGTCAAATACCTCAGGTATATCGTTATTAACCTCCACCGTGAATACAAGGTCCAATCCTTCAAGCAGTAATCTTCTTCTTGGGGATGACGATGCAAGTACGACTCTTTTATTTTTTAGCAAATCCTTAAGCATGACTGAATATTAACCTGAATACGCTTCAGGATTGGCACTCCACTTTTCCTGAATTTTTAGAACCTGTTCAATGACATCTCTTACACAACCTTTGCCGCCAGGGAACCCTGAAATGTATTCGCAGATTTCCTTTACCTCATTCACTGCGTCAGAAGGACATGTTGCCAAACCGCACTCCTTTAGAATTCCTATATCGGGAATATCATCTCCCATAAAAAGGACTTCGTCAGGTCTTATTTTATGTCTGTCACAAAAATCCAGAAAATCGGGAATCTTATAGTGAGATCCAAGATAGATGTCCTCACGGTCTATGCCGACCAGTTTAAACCTGTTTATTATACTGTTTGACGATCCGCCTGTTATGATTGCAACAGGATAGTCATTTAAAATTGCCATTCTTACAGCAAAACCGTCTTTCGCATTATGGCATCTCAGAAGGTCTCCGCTATCAGTCGCAAGGACTGTCCCGTCTGTGAAAACTCCGTCAACATCAAAGGCAAAAGCCTTAATTGACGATAATTTGTATTTATAATTCGACATTATATGTTATTTATTTTTCTTCTGTTCTTTTATCAATTTTGAAAGAGTTTCATATACCAGTTTATGTTCCTCCTTTCCTTCGAGGAGCTGAAGGTGTTTTTCAATCGTATCCATATCACCTCTTTTTGCCGGTCCTGTTTGAACCAGAGAAGGGTGCTCGTAGAGAAAAGCTTTTCTTACAGTCTCAATAGCTAGCGGGGTAAGTAATACCTGATCGGGAACGGAGAGATCAAAAGCCAGTCCTATAAGGTAGTTCACAAAATTGCTTACATAAACGGCAGCCAGGTGTAATTTTAATCTCTCTTCCGATGTTGAATATTTATGCTCAGCGCCCAAAGAGTATACGATTTCAGCAAGAATATGCTCACCCTCTTTGGCAGATGACTCGATTAAAAAAGGTACTAACCTGAAATCCACCGGTTTTACTTTGCTTAATGTCATTAATGGATAGAAAACTCCATTAAAAGGGTAGGAGACAAGAGCTTCAATTGATGTTGCCCCGCTTGTATGGACCAGTAACGGAATCTTTTTTTCCTTTAAAACATCTATTGACAACTCTTCTGCGAGGGGTTTTATTGCATTGTCCGAAACCGCCAGGATTATCACATCTGATTCCTTCAGGAAAGTATAATCATTGGTAAAGATAGTTTCTTCAATAATCTTATGAGGATTATTGTCACTTTTATTAAGTATATGGACCAGCTTTTTACCAGAATCTTCGTCTCTGCCGCAAATGTACGGGATAGAGTGGCCGGCAGCTTTAAGAGCTAGTGACAGCCTGTATGCAACATTTCCCGTTCCCCATATTGATATTCTAAACATAAGCTAATCTATTGTACTGAAAAAGGTGTTGATTATATCTTTATGCCACCCAGGTATCAGAATTGAGTGATTACCCAGGTGAGAATCAAGGTATAGATCAATCTCTTCAACATCACTGAATTCATATTTTACTTGAGTCCTGCATCTCTCAACCACGTTTGTGTTCTGAATTATCTCACCATTAAAGGCATAGTGGTTATTAAGAAAAGGTCCTCCGCATTTGAATAGTGTAAATTTATCAAGAGGCAGTTTTAATGCGACTCCAATTCCTTGCTTGGATTCATAGTGAGAGGATAATGCGAATTTTTTCCCCATTGACAATGGGGCGGTGCAGTGAGCAAAATCTATACTTTTGTCAGCTCTTTCAATAGAGGAGGGATTTGACATGAATGAAGCCGAACCACAAAGGAGGCGGGCAAGAATCATTGACCACAAAGATGGAATATCACCTTCGCATCCTGAAATTATACCTTCGTCATTGAGCAGAGAGAGAGCCAGACAAGATGTGGTGCTGCAACTCTCAAGAAGATCAAAACATTTTATTGTCAGAGCATCAAGAGAAAAATCTTTGACAATTTCCTTTATAGCGGAATACATCTTTAGTGCTTCTTCCACATCGTTTATTGATGAATCCTTACACAGAGTTCCGGAAAGAGATTGTGCCCTGCATTTCAGGTTTTCTGAGAGTGATGCCGATTTGTACCTCTTTTCAACCTCAGACACATCTATCTTTACGAATGTAGTTCCATATTTCTGACTGACATGATCACACTCTACTGCTGATGAGATCAGCCATGAAGACTCTCCGCCTATAAGACCTATCCTCATTTTTGCCAATTTGCTGTATGTCTCTTGTATTTTGAACATTACTGAAAGCAATTCCTCAAATTTATCAAGATATTTTCTTGTAGGTTCTATAGGGAAATTGAAGTGTCTGTGAGGAATTTTGTTCTGATAAAGCCATGTTGATATCTCCATTGAGGCAGCCAAAGAGTTGTGATAAGAATCACTCAATAACAATATTGGCCGTGAAAGAGTTTTCCAGCGTTTCTTAAATTGCTCTTCAACACCGCCTGTTGCAATGAAAGCAATTATATATTCGTTATCTGTTCTGCTTTCAGGTAAACTTTCACTGTCAATGAATTCTGTATTATAGGAGGATCTTAACTCATTCAACAGACTCTCCCGGCATCCCATAACACTTGTAGAGTCATGCAACGGTGAAGCGAATACTACAATCTTTATTGAACTTTCCATCGTGTAAGTTTTATCGGTACAAAGTTACTTATTTTATGAAACTATCTATGTCCGGATTTCTTTATTGATTCGGTACGCTTTTAACAATAAAAAAGGCAGCTGATTGTGTAATTGCTTAATTACAAGTCTGCTGCCAGTTTTATTGTGGAATGTAAGAATTATGCTTCAGCGGAGAATTCCTCTTTTATAGACAGAAATTGATTAATATCACAAGCCGCAAAATCTGTGATGTATGAATATCTTTCGTCATTCCATGCTTTTGCTTTATTTGTATAAATAACGGCTGAGTCTTCAAATGTCTTCTCTCTTTGTGCATCAATTACGAGCAGATATGACATAACTATATGCGAAGCCATTTCGACAAGCCTTCTTGCGTGAAAATCAATGAACTCATTGTCTCCGCCGGCAACAATTGCAACTGCTTGCTGATACTGCTCAGTCATTGCAACCAATGTCTTTTTTAGCTGGGTGAATTCAGGCTTGAGTTCCACATTTTCATACTCTTTTATTTGATTGAGATAAGCTCCATTGGTAACATATCTTTGAGCTGCGACTACTTGCAGTTGTGAGGTCCCTTCGTATATTGTTGTTATTCTGGCATCCCTGTATATTCGTTCAATAGGGTAATCTTTCATAAAACCGGAGCCACCATGAATCTGAAGGGAATCGTATGCATTCTGGTTACTATACTCAGATGCAGTCATCTTTACCATTGGAGTGAACATGTCGGCAAGACGTTGATATTGCTTGGCTTCATTTCTCTCTTCTGGAGTCAGTTTCCTGTTTTCGGAAATAATATTATATGCTTTGTATATATCGACAAAGCGTGTTGTTTCATATAGAAGAGCTCTTGAAGCCTGAAGTTTTGCCTTTATGATTGAAAGCATCTCGTAAACGGCAGGGAATTGAATGATTGCCTTGCCAAACTGTTTTCTCTCGTTGGCATATTTAAGAGCCTCTCTGTAAGCAGCCTCAGAAATGCCGACAGCCTGTGCAGCAACTCCTAGTCTGGCTCCATTCATAAGGGACATTACATATTTAATAAGCCCCATTCTTCTTTCACCAACCAGTTTTGCAGGTGCGTTGTTAAATACAAGCTCACAGGTAGGTGATCCTTTTATTCCCAGTTTGTTCTCAATCCTTCTTACATGAACTCCTCCCCATTTTTGATCATGTACAAAATATGAGAGACCGCGTCCGTCTGTGGTATTCTCTTCGGAGCGCGCCAATACCAGTTTGATCTGTGCATCTCCGTTTGTTATGAATCGTTTCACTCCGTTTAATTTCCACATGCCGCTCTTCTCATCATAAGTCGCTTTGAGCATGACTGCTTGTAAGTCACTACCTGCGTCCGGCTCTGTCAAATCCATTGAGCATGTCTCACCATTGTTGATTCTTGGCAAGAATTCATCCTTAATCTCCTTGCTGGCAAATTCATATATAGTTTCAGCGCAGTCCTGAAGTCCCCAGATGTTTGAGAAACCAGCATCAGCCCTTCCTACAATCTCAGCAGACATTATGTATGGAATCATTGAGAAGTTCAATCCTCCATACTCTCTAGGAAGATACATCCCGTATAGTCCGGCTTGTGTAAGAACATCCTGGTTCTGTTGTGTCCCAGGAGCATATGTCACTCTTCCGTTTTCGTGATGAGGGCCTACTTTGTCAACCTCTTCTGCATTTGCTGCGATAATATCTCCGCAGATTTCTCCAAGGATTTCCATCACCTTGTCATATGAATCAATAGCGTCTTCAGCTGTACATGGTGCATAATTATACTTTCCGGAATCTGAGAAGTCTTGTTCTTTTAGTCTGACGATCTTTTTCATCAGAGGGTTGGAAAGCTGGAACTGTATATCTTTATTGTCTTTGTAAAAGTTTGCCATACTATTTGATGTTTTTCTTGTAAGATTTTATCATTCTCGGGAGCACTTCATTCAAATCTCCTACGATAGCGTAATCTGCTATATTGTTTATAGGGGCATTGGGATCATTGTTTATGGAAATAATCATAGCAGACTGATCCATGCCTGCTGTATGCTGGATTTGTCCCGAAATTCCGACAGCTATATACAATTTTGGTCTGACAGTAACTCCGGTTTGTCCAACCTGCCTTGCATGGTCGGCAAAACCTGCATCAACAGCAGCACGTGAAGCCCCGATTTCTGCACCCAACAGGTGTGCCAATTCAAACAATTGTTTGAAGTTTTCCTTTGAACCAACTCCAAATCCGCCGGCAACAATTATTGATGCGCCTTTAATGTCAATTTTCCTCTCCTGAATGTCGCGTTTTATAATTTCCACAACAAAATCAGAGTCATTCAGTATAGGTTTGATGTCAATCTTGCTAATCTCCCCATTTGCAGCTTGTTGTAAGGCCATTTTTTTCATTACGCCCTCTCTGACAGTCGCCATTTGAGGCCTGTGTTCCGGATTGATGATGGTAGCTATAATATTTCCTCCAAATGCCGGTCTGATCTGGTAAAGAAGATCCTTGTATTCCTTCCCGCTTTTTGCGTCATTATGATCTCCAATTTCAAGAGATGTACAGTCAGCTGTCAGTCCGCTTGTTAATGCACTGGATACTCTTGGCGCGAGATCTCTTCCGATGCTGGTAGCACCAAAAAGAGCAATCTGTGGTTTTTCAGATTTAAAAAGTGAAATCGCGATGGCAGAATAGGGAAGTGTCCTGTAAAATTCAAGACGGGAATCCTCTGCAAGATGAACTTTAGTTGCTCCGTATAAGAATAACTCCTCAGAAAGATGAGAAACTTTGTCTCCAATAAGCAATGCTTCAAGATTGCAATTCAATTTGTTTGCCAACTCTCTTCCTTTCGTCATAAGTTCAAGGCTGACATCTGCAATCTTTCCGTTTTCGGTCTCTATATATACTATTATATTATTCATTATCTTCAAATTTGCAGGTTAACCAATAGTGTGTGATGAAATAAGCTCAATGAAAAGGGAGTCAATATCCTCTTCTGAGGCTGATAATCGTTTTGACTCCTTTGCCTGAAACACAATATTTTCAATTTTCTTTACTTTAGTAGGTGAGCCGGAGAGACCATACTTAATCTCTTCTCCGCCGACATCTGCAACTCCCCATTCTGGAATTGTAAGCTCTTCCATGTTAAAAAGAGGTAAATATGAATTGTGTTCATTGTCATTTTGCTCTGAAAGAGTGCTTGCATGCTTGTATCTCATTAGCTGTTTTGCATTTCTCGGTCTGCATGCAGGAGCTGTGGCATTTACGGTTATTAGTACAGGATAGGAGGTGCTTACCTCCTCAATACCTCTCTCCAGTCTCCGTAAAATTGTAATTTTTCCGCTTTCTGATGCACTAATGCTTTCTGCGTATGTTACTTGTGGAATACCAAGCTTTTCGGCAACCTGAGGACCAACCTGAGCTGTATCCCCGTCAATTGCCTGTCTTCCTGAGATTATAATATCAGGATTCATCTTTCTAATAGCCATTGACAGAGCATATGAGGTAGCAAGAGTGTCCGCTCCTGCAAACTTTCTGTCAGTCAGCAGGACTCCGCCGTCAGCACCTCTGAAGTATCCCTCTCTTATAATATCGGCGGCTCTGAGAGGACCCATTGTCAGTAATTCTACTTTTGTCCCGGGAAATTTGTCCTTTATTCTTAATGCTTGTTCCAGAGCGTTCATATCTTCTGGATTAAAAATCGCAGGTAGAGCGGCTCTGTTGACAGTTCCGTCCTCTTTCATTGCATTCTTGCCCACATTCCGGGTGTCAGGCACCTGCTTTGCCAGTACAACAATTTTAAAGGTTTTAGTCATATTAGGTTGATTAATTATGCTTTGGCGGAATTTCCCCCAAAGCCCATTGGAAACATATTTTTCTGTTCGTTGTTAAGGATGATATCCCCATATTGATTCTCATATTTTGCAATATTATCCTCGAGGGCAAGCATCAGTCTTTTTGCATGTTCCGCAGTCATTATTATTCTATTGGTTACCTGTGGTTTGGGTATGCCCGGAAGCATGCTGATGAAGTCAAAGATAAATTCACTGCTTGAATGTGTAATGATTGCCAGATTTGAGTATGAACCCAGGGCAACGTCATTGTTTAATTCTATATTGATCTCATTATCAGTCTTCATGGTGATTGTGTGTTTTTGAGTTTTTGCAAAGATAGTTTTTTTTCTCTAAAGCGAATTTTGAGAAGGTCTATTAAATAGTTAACTTTGACGGTTAGTTTTAAATTTAAACATTTATATGGAGTTACCTGTAAAATATGATCCTTCGCTTACTGAAGAGAAGTGGTATGCCTATTGGTTGAGAAATAATTTTTTTCATTCTGAACCTGATAAAAGAGAACCATACACAGTCGTCATCCCACCACCAAATGTTACAGGAGTCCTTCACATGGGGCATATGCTGAATAATACAATACAGGATGTGCTTGTCAGACGTGCGAGAATGATGGGAAAAAACGCATGTTGGGTACCGGGAACAGATCATGCATCCATAGCTACTGAGGCAAAGGTCGTTGCTAAACTTAAAGCAGAGGGTATCGAGAAAAGTGATATTACCAGAGAGGAGTTTCTTAAACACGCATGGGAATGGAGAGAGAAACACGGGGGAATTATCCTTGAACAGCTAAAGAAGCTCGGAGCATCATGCGATTGGCAAAGGACAAAATTTACAATGGATCCCGATCTCAGCCAGGGAGTTATAAATACATTTGTGTACTTCTATAAGAAGGGTTGGATATACAGGGGTGTAAGAATGGTTAACTGGGATCCTGTCGGTCAGACAGCTGTCAGTGATGAAGAGGTTATCAGAAAAGAGACTCCGTCTAAGCTCTATTATCTTAAGTATTTCATATCTGAAAGCGGGGTGCCTTCAAAAGAGTATCTTGTTATTGCAACTACAAGGCCAGAGACTATAATGGCAGATAGTGCCATTTGTATTCACCCTGAAGATGAAAGGTATAAGCACCTTAAAGGTAAAAAGGTTTTTATTCCACTTATAAACAAAGAGATACCGGTAATTGAGGACGATTATGTAACTATGGATTTTGGTACCGGTTGTCTGAAAGTAACACCCGCTCACGATATTAATGACTATGAGATAGGGCTCAGGCACAGGCTTCCTGTCATTGATATTCTGGATCAATTTGGAAAATTGAATCAAGAGGCGAGAATTCTTGTTGGAGAGGACAGATTTGATGCAAGGAAAAAGATTGTGAAAATGTTGACCGAATCGGGAAACTTCCTGAAAGAGGAGACATACTCTTCACAGATAGGATATTCGGAGAGGACAAATGCTGTCATTGAGCCGAGGCTCTCTTTGCAATGGTTCCTGAAAATGGAGGAAGCTGCCAAAAACGCCCTCTCTTATGTAGAGGATGAAAGAATCAGGCTTATTCCGGATAAGTATAAGAATACATACAGACACTGGATGGATAATGTAAGGGACTGGTGCATCTCCAGACAGTTATGGTGGGGGCAGAGGATTCCTGCGTGGTATCTTCCGTCCGGAGATTTTGTAGTCGAGCCGGATGTTGAAAGTGCATTGAAAGCAGCCAGGGCCATAGATTCTACAATTAAACCCGAAGATCTGAAACAGGATTCGGATGTCCTGGACACATGGTTTTCATCGTGGCTTTGGCCAATTTCCGTATTTGATGCAAATAAGCCGGGTCACCCTGATGCCACACCAAATGATGATCTTGCATACTATTATCCTACTAATGATCTGGTTACAGCTCCTGAAATACTATTTTTCTGGGTAGCAAGGATGGTTATGGCAGGCCACGAGTTCTGCGGAGACCTTCCTTTCAGAAATGTATACCTGACCGGTACTGTAAGAGACAAACAGGGAAGGAAGATGTCTAAATCTTTAGGCAACTCTCCGGATCCAATAAAATTGATGGAGGTGTACGGTGCTGATGGTGTCAGAGTTGGTATGCTTATCTGCAGCAGTGCCGGTACAGATATTCTTTTTGATGAGTCTCAGGTTGAGCAAGGAAGAAACTTTGCAAATAAAATATGGAACGCATACCGGCTGATAAAAGGTTGGAATATTGATGAAAATGCTACTCAAACCCCACAGGCAAAGGTGGCTGTAAAATGGTTCGATGAACTGCTTTCATCTTCAATTGAGACAATCGATGACCATTTTGAGAAATTCAGGATATCAGATGCTCTGATGCTGATTTATAAGCTTTTCTGGGACGATTTCTGCGCCTGGTATCTCGAATTAATCAAGCCTCAGCAAGGGGCCGGAATAGATGCTTCAACTTATAATGCAACAATAACCATCTTCGATAAGCTTCTGAGAATACTGCATCCTTTTATGCCTTTCATTTCTGAAGATCTATGGCAGAACATCGGCGAACGTAAGGAGGGTGAGACAATAATGTTGTCATCTCAACCTGAGGCAGGAAAGTATAATCCGGATTTTCTTGCAGATTTTGAGGTTGTCAAGGATTGTATAGTAAATATAAGGGGAATAAGACAATCTAAGGGTATTTCGCCTAAAGAGCCGTTATCATTGCTTTATAAAGGTGAACTTGGAGCTGAAATGATTTCTGTAATAGAGAAGATGGCTAATATCAACTCTGTGGGATCTATTTCAGACAAGGGGGCAGACGCTAAAGGTGTCTCATTCCTGACAGGATCTCTTGAATTTTTCCTTCCATTGGAGGAACATGTTGATGTAGAGGAAGAGTTGCGCAAGATAGAGGAGGAGATTAAGTACTACAGGGGTTTCCTTGAAAATGTAATGAAAAAGCTCTCCAATGAGAAATTTGTATCGAGCGCCCCTAAAGCGGTTGTAGACATGGAGTTGAAGAAGCGTCTGGATGGCGAGGCGAAATTGATGAAACTAGAGGAACTTAAAAAGGAGTTGACTAAATAAATGTTTGTACACGAGACCACACTGGAAGTCAGGTATTATGAGACGGACCTTATGGGAATCGTTCACCATTCAAATTATATAAGATACTTTGAATGTGGAAGGAATGATGCTCTTGTCTCCTTAGGCATTCCGATAAGGGATATTGAAGAGGCCGGAGTGATGATGCCGGTAGTGAAAGTGGAGTGTAATTACAAATATCCTGCAAAACAAGGGGATAAACTGAGAATTCTATCTGAAATCAGGGAGCTTCCCCGAGCAAAGGTTACAATCTTCAACTCAATCTATAACGAAAAAGGAGTTCTGGTTTGTGATGGTTTTGTTACGTTGGGATTTATACATACTGATTCGAGAAGGCCAACCAGAGCCCCTCAATTTTTTGTAGATAAGTTTGCACCTTTTTTTTAAAATCAAATAACACTTTAATTATATAAAAATGAATCATTTATTGTTATTCGGATCAGTAGGAGCCTCTGAGGTAATCATTGTTGCCTTAGTTGTATTGTTACTTTTCGGTGGGAAGAAGATTCCTGAGTTGATGAAGGGAATAGGCAAGGGAGTAAAGAGTTTCAAAGATGGAATGAAGGGCATTGAGGACGATATAAAAGAGACAAATAAGGAGGAAGAGAAAAAGTAGTGGGTACAGAGATGACTTTCTGGGAGCATCTGGACGAGCTTAGAAAAGTCTTGTTCAGATCTGCTATTGTCATTGTCGTCCTGATGATTGTCGTTTTTCTGAATAAAACATTTGTTTTTGATAAGATAATCCTTGCACCGGCAAACGAGACTTTTTTCTTGTATAAGTTTCTCCCCGGTTTTTCCGGATTTCACCTGAACCTGATTAATATAGAGCTTTCAGCTCAGTTTTTTACACATATAAATGTTTCGATGGCATTAGCAACAATACTTGCTGTGCCTTATATTTTGTATCAATTCTGGTGCTTTGTAAAACCTGCTTTATATGAAAATGAACGAAATGCTGTCAGGAAAGCATTTGGTTTTGCTTCAATTCTTTTTTTTATAGGAGTAGTTGTCGGTTATTTTTTTGTTTTCCCGCTTACCGTGCGTTTTCTTGGATCTTACCAGGTTAGTACAGCTGTAGCAAACAGCATATCTCTGAAGTCATACATATCAATGTTTACTCAACTTATTCTTATAATGGGAATCGTTTTCGAAATGCCGGCACTTGCCCTTATTCTGGCTAAACTCGGAATAATATCGGCCTCTCTTTTAAGAAAGTACAGAAAACATGCTTTTGTTATACTTCTTATAGCTTCAGCAATTATAACTCCAAGTGGAGATGCCTTTACACTAATGGTGGTTGCGGCTCCATTGTATATGCTTTATGAATTTAGTATTCTGATTTGTCGTGGTATCAATAAATAATTTAACTGTTTCATTTGGCGGTTTCACATTGCTTAATGATATAAATTTTCATATTTCCGAACGTGACTGTATTGGTCTTGTCGGTAAGAACGGTGCTGGTAAGTCCACTCTCCTCAAGATAATCACGGGTATCCAGAAACCATCATCAGGTCAGATACTGAGGCCCTCTGAACTGAAGATAGGCTATCTTCCCCAACAGATGGAGCACAGGAAAGATGTAACCGTATTTGAAGAGGCTCTTACTGCTTTTTCTTTATTATTTGAGATGAAGAGAGAGATGGAGGATGTGGGAAAAATGTTAGCCGAGAGAACGGACTATGAAAGTTCTGATTATCATAAACTTATAGTGAAGTTTAATGATCTTAATGACAGAATTCACTACATGAGTGATGACAATCCTGAAGGAATGGCGGAGCGGACACTCTTAGGACTTGGATTCAAGAGAGATGAGTTGGATCGACTTACCGGTACTTTCAGTCAAGGGTGGAATATGCGTATAGAGCTTGCAAAGATTCTGCTGAAGAAACCCGATTTGCTGTTGCTGGACGAGCCTACAAATCACCTTGACATTGAATCAATAGGATGGCTGGAGGATTACCTGGCGACCTACTCCGGTTCTCTTGTACTTATTTCTCACGACAGAAGGTTTCTTGATAATGTTACAAACAGAACTGTTGAGTTAATGCTTGGTAAGGCATACGACTATAAAGTGCCTTATTCAAGATATCTGGAACTGAGAGAGGAGCGTGTTGAGCAGCAAAGGGCGGCTTTTGAAAATCAACAGAAAATGATTGAAAAAAGTGAAGAGTTCATTGAGAGATTCCGTTATAAAGCAACAAAATCAAATCAGGTCCAATCAAGAATTAAGCAATTGGAGAAGATTGACAGGATTGAGATAGAGCCAGAAGATCACTCAAAACTTACAGTTAAATTTCCTCCTGCCCCCAGATCGGGTCAGGTTGTTGTCAAGTGCACAGAGCTGAAAATGCAGTATGACAAGAAAGTTATATTTGATAAGGTTAATCTTACAATTGAAAAAGGAGATAAAGTCGCATTTGTGGGAAGGAATGGAGAGGGTAAGACAACAATGATGAGACTTATTGTTAATGAGCTTCTTCCTAAGGGGGGAGATTTGGTTTTGGGACACAATGTCTCTTTGGGTTATTACGCACAAAACCAGGAGGATCTACTTGATAAAGAAGATACTGTGTATGACACTTTAGACAGAATAGCTGTCGGAGATATTCGTACGAAACTGAGAGATATCCTTGGTGCCTTTCTGTTTAAAGGGGAGGATGTAGATAAAAAGGTTGCGGTGCTTAGCGGAGGAGAGAGATCAAGGCTTGCTATGGCAAAGCTGATGCTGAAACCACACAACTTACTGGCTCTGGATGAGCCGACAAATCACATGGATATAAGGTCAAAAGATGTTTTAAAGCAGGCTTTGATGAAGTATGACGGGACCCTTCTTCTTGTTTCGCACGACAGAGATTTTTTAGATGGCCTGGTTGACAAGATTTATGAGTTCAAAGACGGAAAAGTAAGAGAGCATTTAGGTGGTGTTATGGATTTCCTTCAAAGAAAAAAACTCGAACACTTTAATGAACTTGAAACTAGAGATAAGGAGACCAGGGTTGAGTCTTCGGATGTGAAAAACAGGGAGGTACTCTCATTTCAGGAACAGAAAGATCTTGAGAAGGAGCTGCGGAAGAGGAGAAATGCAATAGAACGATGTGAGAAAGCCATAGATGATACAGAGAATAAAATCAAGGATCTGGAGTTATCTTTGTCTCAGCCAAAAGATTCTAATAAACTGGAATCAGAGTTAAAAGAATATAATTTATTAAAAGAGCTTCTTGAGCAACAGATGGTAGAGTGGGAGAGGCTACAAAATTAAAATGACGGTTATGGAAAATGATACAGCCTATTTGTTTGGAATGCATTCTGTTATGGAGGCATTGGATTCAAACAGAAAAATTGAAAAGATATTATTAAAGCAAGGTTTGGACACTCCGCAGTTCAGGGAGTTATTGGATAAGATTCAGCAAAAGGAGATCCCTTTTCAGTTTGTACCGGTAGAGAAACTAAACAACTTTACAAAAGGCAGACACCAGGGTGTTATTGCTGTAATCCCACAGTTGGATTATACATCTATTGAGGAGCTGATTGATTCAGCCCTGTCAAAAAGTGATTCTCCTCTTATAATTCTTCTGGACGGAGTTAGTGATGTAAGAAACTTTGGTGCTATAGCCAGATCGGCAGAATGTGCAGGAGCATCAGGGATTATATTGCCGGCGAAGGGAGGGGCAGCTGTCAATGCCGATGCTGTAAAGACTTCGGCAGGTGCACTTATGAGGATTCCGGTATCAAAAGTGCCAAATTTACGGATAGCTATATATTCTCTTATCGAGAGAGGATTCCAGATTGTAGCTGCAGATGAAAAAAGTCTAAAGACAATCTATGATGTGGATTTTCGAAAAGCAACAGCAATTGTAATGGGATCTGAGGATAGAGGTATTTCTGATTCTGTTCTGGCTATTGTCGATGAAAAGGCAAAAATACCTCAATTTGGGAAAATCGGTTCACTCAATGTCTCAGTTGCAGCATCAATTATAATGTTTGAATCTGTCAGACAGCGGAACGTCTGAATTCCGAGCATACGATTGCCGTGGCAATCGCAACATTGAGAGATTCGGAACCTTTAGAATCAGATTTTGAAAAATCAGGGATAAAAACTCTGTTTGTAACCAAATCGGAAATTTTAGCAGAAATCCCGTTTGACTCGCTTCCCATTACGATTACTCCATTTTTGCTTAGCCTTTCATGGTAAATATCAGGGGCTTGCAGAAACGTTCCGTATATAGGGAAGCCCTTTCTCAACTCCTTTAGAGTTGAATAGAGATCAGTATACTGTATTTTGGTCCGGAATATCGCACCCATAGAGGCCTGAACTACTTTTGGATTATATACCTCTACCGTATCATCAGAGGCGATTATTCCATCAATACCAAACCAATCGGCTATTCTCAGTATCGTTCCGAGATTGCCCGGGTCTCTTACGCTATCTAGCGCCAGGTATAAGCCGTCACCTGTGAATTCAATGGCAGTATCCTTTTTTTGATGCAAAACGGCTAATGCTGGAGAGGGAGAGGAGAGAAGAGTGATTCTGGACATGCTCTCCTCTCCGATTTCATCCATGTAAAAAACACTCTCAACCTTATAGTCTGATTCGATTGCCTCGGCAACCATTTTCTCTCCTTCGACAATGAAAAGA
>Ga0265297_10002571_pt1 | contig 36239 bp, 35 predicted proteins | sample Munlanlwell13791_FD_192502 | JGI IMG/M metagenome (GOLD analysis project Ga0265297, IMG submission 192502) | Leachate microbial communities from a municipal landfill in Southern Ontario, Canada - Leachate well 137-91 | ecosystem: Engineered > Solid waste > Landfill > Unclassified | place... | reverse complement strand
CACTTCCATAAAGAACCGGAGCAATACACCTACTGGGACCAGAAGACCGGCGCACGCGCCCGTAACGTGGGCTGGCGCATTGATTATTTTTTCGTTAGTGAAAACCTGCTGCCGCAGGTTATAGATTCTTACATCCTGCCGGACGTGACGGGCTCCGACCACTGCCCCATCGCGATGACGCTTAAGATAGACTAATCCAGCTTTAAGTTATCCACTATCTTTATCACGTCAAAAAAGTCGTTGAACGGATAGCACTTAACCTTTTCTTTGTTGCAGATTTCTAGTAAGTCTGCGGTGGCGCAAACATGCCGCGCTTTACGCGCCGGGTAGATATCTGACGTGCCGTTGCCTATGTATATCACCTGATATCCCTTTTGACACAGGTAATCGGTGTAAACCTCTTTAAAGCCGGATTCCACCTCTTGGCCGTCCGGCCCCAGGTACCGCACCTGTACCCCGGTGTCATAAAAAACGTTCTCCGCCGCATGTATTTCCAGCCCCGTAATGCCCTGCTGCTTCAGTAAAGCCTCGATGTAAAAAATCAGCCCGTTGCTGACAATCACTACTTCGATATCTTTACTTTTACAGTATTCAACGAACTCCTTTAAGCCCGGCCGCACTTTAACACGCGGGTCGTTAAGGACGAAGTTAGTCAGCGTTTTTTCGTCTTGCTTCATCCTGCCAAAGACGACTTTATTAAAAGCCCCCACCGTGATATCGCCGGTTTTATATTCGTTCAGGTGCTTGCGCCAGTCCTTACCGACGTATTCATCCAGCATTAAAAAACTGACGTCATCTTCCGTCACCGTGCCGTCAAAGTCCAGCTGCACTACGGTTTTGGGCATCTAGAGTCGCTCCTTGCTTGAAAACAAAATACAATTCCACTATATTGGATACATCCTTTACGGTCAAGCGTAATGAGAATCTAGGGTAAAGACCACTGGAAGTACGACATGACGTTCAGGTCGTTGTTGATACTAAAATATGCCGGAATGCTTTAACCTATACATGCAGCTCTATAATGTCCCCGTCCTGTAAAATGTGGTCGCGTTTAACCATCATCCCGTCAAATTTGCCGGAGCCCCAGATGCGGGCGTACTTCATCTTTTGCGCCAGCGACTTGTGAATCTGCATTGCCGCCATGCCCAGCGTGCTGCCCGTCTCTAAAACAATGGGGTCGGTCATGTCTGCCTTTTGCCCCGGCGTCTTGGTGTAAACGCGGATGACGTCCAGCATCCCAAAAATGCGCTTCTTAAGCTCGTCCAGATTGCCCATGGCGTTGGTGGCAATGGAGGGCAAAGCGCCGAACATTTCCTGTAAATCGCGGTAGTTCCTGCCGTTTATATCGAGGTCGGCTTTGTTGCCGACAAGCAGGACTTTTTTATAAGATAGCGGCGAATCTTCTTCCAGTTCTTCCGGCTCTTTACCCAACAGGATGTTCTTTTCTTTTAACAGGTTTATCAGTTCGTCCGCCTGCGTCATGGCGTCCATGCTTAAGTCCACAACGATGAGCAAAGCGTCCGCCCGCCTGATGATGTTGATGAGCCACCACTCCGGCGGTTGTTCCCCGAATGGCGGCGTATCTATTAGTTGAATCTGGACGTTCTCATAGTGCATCATGCCCGGTGTGGCGTTCTGGGTGGTGTAAGGATACGCGGCGACGTTCGGCTTGGCGTTGGTGATGCTGGCAACGATTTGCGACTTGCCGCTGTTGGGCGGCCCGATGACGGCTATCTGCGCCGCCCCGGCTTTTTCTATCTTCATGCTGATGTGGGCGGTGGCCGCCTTCTTCCCCATCGAATTGGTGAGGTTGGCGATTTTCGTTCGCAGTTCGGCGCGCAGGTGGTCGGTGCCTTTGTGCTTGGGCATGACCGCCAGCATCTCCTCCAGGCAGGCGATTTTCTCCTGCGTGGTCTTGGCCTCGCGGTAGTTCTTTTCCGCCTCGTGGTACTGCGGTGTCAGGTTAGCCGGCATGACTACAGGTACTCCTTTATCTTTTTCGCCTGCGCCGACGATACCCCCGCCGCCGCTACCAGCTCATCTACGGTAGCTTCCCTAATGCGCTGGACTGACCCGAACTGGCGTAGTAAAGCGCTCTTGCGCCGCGGCCCGATGCCCGGTATCCCGTCCATGACGGAAGCGAAGGACTTTTTGCGATGCAGGCTGGAAAAATAACTGATGGCGAAGCGGTGAGCTTCGTCTCTTAATTGCTGTAATAATTGTAACCCCGCTGAAGACCTTTGCAGAATAATCGGCTTGGGCCTCTTGGGGACGAATATTTCTTCATTCTCTTTAGCCAGGCTAGCTAAAGGCACGGTTACATTCAGTTCTTCAAATATCTCCCGCGCCGCGTTGAGCTGCCCCTTCCCACCGTCAATCAAGACTAAATCGGGTTTAATGCTCCAGGTATCGCCGGCATTATCGCCGTGCTTAAAGCGCCGCCGCAGCACCTCCTGCAGCATAGCGTAGTCGTTAGCCCCTTCCACCGTTTTTATCCTGAAACGCCGGTAATGCGCCGTCTTGGGCTTGCCCTTTTCAAAGACTACCATGCTCCCCACCGCCGACGTTCCTTGTATGTTGGAGATGTCGTAAGCCTCCATGCGTTCCGGCGGTCCCGGCAGCTTTAGTTCCGTTTCCAGTTCGGCTAATGCGTCGTCTACCGACTTTCCGGAGGTGATTTCTTTTATCTTGATTTGCTCCAGACCTAGCCGCGCGTTTTCCGCGGCCGTATCTATGAGTTGTTTCTTGACGCCCTTGCGCGGCACCTCGATATTTACCGCCCCACCCCTTTTCACCTTGAGCCATTCGCGTAAGACTTCCTTATCCTCCACCGGATACTGGAGGAGTAATAGCGGCGGTATCTGCGGCGACGATGAATAATACTGCTGGATGAAGCCGGTCATAATCTTGGACGGTTCTTCCTGCCGCGCGCCCTGCATCAAAAAGCCCTCCCGCCCCGTCAATTTATTCTCCCGCACGAAGAACACCTGTACGTAAGCCCTGTCCCCCTCCTCCACAAAAGCGATGACATCTTCGTCGCCGCGTATCACGGCGGCGATTCTCTCCCCTTCGATGACCTGGTGCATGGACTGTATCTGGTCGCGGATGCGGGCGGCGCCTTCGTAGTCCATCGTGTCCGAGGCGCGGTTCATTTTCTCATGTAGTTCCTTAATGACGTTGTCCCGCTTCCCCTCAAGGAACAGCGTGACTTCTTTAATAACCTGGGCGTAATCATCCGGTTTAACCTCGCCGGTGCAGGGCGCCAGGCAATGCCCCAGATGATATTCCAGGCACGGCCTCGATGGTTTATTCAGGTCGCGGGAACAAAAACGCAAAGGAAAAAGCCTCTTAACGATGCGCAGGGTTTGCTTCACCGAGCCGCCATTGGAAAACGGCCCGAAGTACCTCCCCCCGTCCTGTTCAAAACGCCGCGTGACGTAAACCCGCGGCCATTTTTCATTTAAATCTATCTTTAAGTAAGGAAAGCTCTTATCGTCCTTGAGCATGATGTTGTAATGGGGCCGGTACTGCTTAATGAAGTTGAGCTCCATGATGAGGGCTTCCTGCTCGGAGTTGGCGATGAAAAAGTCAATATTATCGATATGCTCCACCAGGCTTTGCGTCTTGGGGGTCAGCTTAACCGGCGACTGGAAGTACGAGCGTACGCGGTTATGCAGGTCTTTAGCCTTGCCTACGTAAATGACTTTTTTGGCGGCGTCGCGGTAGATGTAAACGCCGGGGCGGTGGGGCAAACGCTTTAATTGCTCGGCGATGGTGGGGCTCTTGGCTTCTGCTATCTTGTTCATTCCTACGCATATTCTAACATAGGCAGAAATGAGAGCAAAGAGACTAAATTAAATGTTCCACCAGTATCTTGATGCCGATGCCGATGAGTATCAAACCGCCCACAATCTCTGCCCTTTTTCCCACCAGCGCCCCTACCCGGTTGCCGATTAGCTGGGCGACGATAGTAAAAACAAGCGACGCCACGCCGATGGTAGCCCCCGCCATGATGATATTCACATCAAGAAAAGCAAAGCTTAAGCCCACTGCTAGCGCGTCAATGCTGGTGGCGATGGACAACGCCAATAGCGTCCACCAGCCGGCGTACTTTTTGTTTTCTTCATCGGCTTTTTCGTGGAGGGATTCCCATATCATCTTCCCGCCAATAAAGACAAGTAATCCGAAAGCCAGCCAGTGATCGTAAGCGGAGATATATTCAACAAATGTCCGGCCCGCCAGCCAACCTAATACCGTCATCACAGCCTGAAAAATGCCAAAAGATAACGGAAAACGGAAAAATCCAAGAACGGTGAAACGCTTAATGGAAATACTGGCGCCCAAGGCTACGGCAAAGCAATCGGCGGCCAGCCCGATGGAAATTATAAGAATAGAGAGAAAGCTTGTATCGGACACTGGTTAATTATGGCACATCAGGGGCGACTTAAGTCAACTTTATCAGGCCCTGCTTGATGGCCACCACCACTGCTTCGGTGCGGGCGTTGGCGTTGAGTTTACGCAAGATGGATGTTACGTGGTTCTTAATCGTCTGCTCGCTGATGCCCAGTTCGGCAGCAATCTGCTTGTTCAAATAGCCTTGAGCGATGTACTCCAGAATCTCAATTTCTCGCGGCGTCAGCGGCGATATAAAGGGTAAGGCTTCATTTTTGGAAGTCAACTCCTGGAACTGCTGTAGCACGTGTTCCGCTACCTTGGGCCGGTTGGTCAGGCTTTCGTTGATGGGGTGTTCGCCTTTAGCCACACGCCGTATCGTGTCAATAAGCTGCTGCGCCGTGACTTCTTTATTGAGGTACGCCACCGCTTGAGCTTTAATTGCCAGGAATAACTGGTTGTCATCCGGATTGGAGGTGAGTAGTACCACCCCTATGTTCGGCGAACGCTGCTTTATCTTGCGCGCCAAATCCAATCCGTTCTCCGTCTGCCCGTCAAGGTCGAGTAATGCCACGTCTGGCGGCAGATTATCAATAGTCTTGAGTACGTCGTTGTTGATGCTTATCGTTCCCAGAACAACAATATCACTCACTCCGTCAAAGGCTTGTTCTAAAGCCTGGAGGAAAAGTGACTGCTGGCTGATTATGAATATCTGGATTTTACTGCTGTTACTCATCGTGTTGTACTTATTCGGAGGATTTTGCATCACTTTGTCCGTTTGCCTTCTTTGCCTTCTTTTCATTGGCTTTTTCCTTTATTTCAAATATTGAAGCAAAGCGTTCCACCAGATATGGGTCATAATATGTGCCGGCGCGTTTCTTTATTTCCTTGATGGCGTTTTCATGCGTAATCGCCTCGGAGTACGACCTATCTGAAGTAATTACAGCGAATGAGTTGGCAATCGCCAGTATACGAGATATTAGGGGTATCTCTTCGCCTTTCAGCCCGTTGGGATAACCGCTGCCGTCATAATTTTCATGATGATGTAAAATAGGTTCAACGCAATAAGTTAGCTGCGGTATCGTTTTAACCAGATTCGCTCCCTGCGCGGAGTGTTTTTTCATTATTTCCCATTCTTTATCGGTTAGTTCACCGGTCTTATTTAGTATATCGGTGCTGATAGCCATTTTGCCGACGTCGTGGAGCATAGCACAGGTTTCGATCTTCCTAATCTCTTCTTTATTCATCTCCAGAACCTTCGCTAGAGCTACAGCATAATTGGCTACCTTCTTAGAATGTTTAGATGTATAATAGCTCATCGAATCCACCAGTTCCGCGAAAGAGTTGATGATACCGGACAACTTGCTGTCCAGGCTGTCACCATCTGGAGATGTTTCTCCCGGAATTTCCAGCCCTGATAAAGGGCCGGAAGCGCACAAGGTCTGGTTGCGGCCGCCGCGTTTAGCGCGGTAGAGTGTAACATCTGCCGCGGCAATGATGTCCGTATGGGAAATGCCGTCATCCGGCCAGCAGGCAACACCGATGCTTGCCGTGACCTTCATCTTGCCGGCATCTACTCCATCACCGATTCTCTTCCGTACCCTTTCCAGCACCATCAAGGCGTCGTCAATTTCTGTCTGCGGTAAAAGTATGCCGAATTCATCACCACCGTAGCGGAAAGCAAAATCGGAATTTCTTAAAGCCGCTTTGATATTGACGCCTACGGTTTTCAGCAGGCTGTCGCCGGCCAAATGCCCGTAAGTATCGTTGTACGATTTTAAACCGTCAAGGTCGAGAATAGCCAGCGAGAAAGTGCCGCCGTAACGTGAATGACGGCTGATTTCACTGTCAATCATTTCATCGAGTGAGCGGCGGTTAAACAGCCCGGTCAGTTCATCGATGCGCGCTTTCTTTTCCGCCCTGGCGTATAGCTGGGAGTTCTCTAGAGGCATTGCAATCTGCGAAGCCAACTGCTCCAACAGCCTGACATGTCGTTGTCCGAAGGCGTGCGGCACTTTGCTGCCAAGAATGAAACTTCCGATTATTTTACCCTTCGCAATCAGCGGAAGGTAGGCTGTTGACCGCAGTCCGTTCTTATAAAAGAACTCGCTGGTTGTAAAGTACCTTTCCTGGGCTAGGTCGTGCTCGATGAACGGTCTCTTCTGTGATACAACCCAGGCCGTGCCGGTCCTCTCCATCGGCACCCGGTCACCAATCTGATACGCCGATGTTTCCGGCGCCGATAATGCTACACAGACGAATTCCTCTTCGTCAATCAGTACGATGGTCGCCCAGGTAACCTCAACCACCTTCTTCAACTCTTCAATAAAATTACCAAAAATTTCCTGGATATCCAGGCTGGATGCCAAAATAACGCTGGAATTATTGATAACCGATAGTTCTTCTTCACGCTCTCTAAGCTGTTCGCGCAGGTATTCTTTCTCCAGGCTTACCGCCACACGGCTGGTCACGTTTTCCAGAACACTTAGTTCTTCCAGTGAATACCGTCCGGAACGCTTTTCGCCCAGCACCAAAACAGCGATAAGCCGGTCACGGCTGATTAGGGGAACGAACATCGAGATGCTTTTAGATTCGATTTCTTCTCTTTCCTGTGGCCATAGGTTTAAAAACGCCGGTAAAACAGCAAGGTTTTCTTTAGTAAGGTATTTCTTTTCCTTTTCCAGGTATTTAATTATCGGATTATTGGACCTGATTCTAAAATCCCCAAGTTGGTTGGCTTCATCTCTGGATTCACAGAATTTAGCAACCAAATCTCCGGTATCAATTTCAGGGAAGAGCAAACACACCTGCTTCACGTTAATGGCATCAGCTAGCAACGATAACAACTCACCGCCCTGTTCCTGCAGGCTAAAGACGTTATGTATGCCGTCAGTAAATTTTTGGAGTTTCTCCTGCACCTGATAACTCGCTCCTTGGAAAGCACGAGTTAACAAGTGATAGACACGCGCCCGCATGAAAAAGGTGACGCTTATACAGGCTAAAGCCAGTACAGTTGCCGTAATAATGCCGTAAAAATCTATTTGCAAATTAAAAATGTGAATGGCCGCTGTCAATAGTCCGCCATATATAGCCATCGCACCAATGCCCAGTATTACCCAGGCTGTGCCCCGCCTTATCACCAGTCTGATATCGATGAGTTTATGGCGGATTACACCATAACTCAAAATAAATGCGTTGATGAGGCTGCCGTAATGAGGGATTGGAAAAACCTCACCCATGGGTAAAAAGCCGGCCAGCGTAAATACGGTGAGTACACAAATTGAAAAAATCAGGGTAATAACCTGATTATATAAAACAGGATTTTCCAGCTTTCTGAGCATCTTGATAAAGACGAAGAGATTCCTTGCAACAATCACCAATAACGGCACCGTAACGATTATGATACCCTTACCATAGTTGACTGCTGTATTACCATTAATTCCTACTACGTTCTCCGGGAGCCATCCAAGGATAACACTCACAATGACTGCAACAAGAGAACCATAAGCGAACGGCAGCCAACGGCTCGTGCCTTTAGGAAAATAGGAAGAGGTGAAAACGTGGAGTTGAACAGCCATCAATATGAAGCTGACGATAATGCACTGGAAGAAAAAGAACCGGGACTCCGGATAAAAGTCGGCGCGTAGTATTATGTCGAAAATGCTCCAGAGAATTGCAGACGCAAGGAATAAAATAAATAGGGTGTGCCGTCTTTGCCACGGACGACTAACCGCCGTTGTGATTAACAGCGGCACATATAATATCACCGCAATTAATGGTGCAATCGCATGTGGATTCATATAAGCGCATTATAAACCATATGTACCAAGTGTCAAGGTGCCACTAAAGTAACTAGCCCAAGGTAAGGAATACTAAAGTACTATGTGTTTCTAACCATATCTCCAGTTTTGGCTTCAGTTTCAATGCCTTTCTTAGTTTTTTCTACAACAATTGTCTCTTCTTCTTGACCGAGTAACAGAGCTAAAACCCTATCAGAGGGGTTGATATGCGGTGGTTTTAAATGGGCCAGGTCGGCGCCTTGAGCTTGTCTCTGGGCTGTATAGTTGTCAAAAGCGCCCTTAGGAAGATAGGATACGTTGACTTTAAAGTCTATCACCCTCGCATACTCGTCGGGGATTAATGATTTTGCCTGATCATCTACTTGAGTAAGTTCGCGATAGATAGTTTCCGATAAAACTGATTCATCGAACGTTGTGTCATTCTTGGGTTCGATGAGAATACGTAATTCAGTTTCTCCCAGGTTTTTAAAAGCAATCCAGTCGTTATACTCCACTCCTGATTTTTCAATCGCCTGCCATATAGCCTTCTCGTTCAACCTGACGAATGCGAAGTTAATAACATCGTCAACACGGCGCTCAAAATCCATCTGCGGTATATTTATACCGAGTTTTTCGTTGCCTAGCGATGTTATTTTAATCATATCACCGATTCTATAACGCATTAGAGGCATGCCGTGCAAGCCTGAAATTACAATCTCGTAGCTTTTGCCAACCTCCACTTCATCCATCAGTACGGTTTTCATCCGGTAGCTGCGGTCCATCTGCCATTTGAGCAACTCATCCTCAGGAATAAATTCAAAAAAGTTAAGAGTGGGAATGAAGGTCAAGTCGCCGTAATCCCAGGTTTGGGTGGCCAAAACACCGCCTTCGGTGCTGGTGTATAAATCCAGCGTTTGCCTACCCCAGAGCTCTTTGATTTTTTCTTTGTAAATACCGCTGTCAACACCACTGCCGAGCATCCCTTTAATAGACCAGAGGTCTTTAGGCAATATAGGTCTGCCGGCAATCTTGCTTTTTACCAGAGCCCTTACCAATCGCCACAGCGCCCTTGGCTGTCCGAGGTATTCACGGATATCTACTTTACTGGAAGAATCGCGCAATTTCTCCCCCACTTTCACTAAAACCAGTGAAAGCCCGAAGAAATAGTCCACGCCTTCATTCAATGCCTGTTTAAAACCAGTAGCGATTCTTTTTTCGTAAGGCAGATTTTCCGCCGTCTCCAGGTCTGGTAAATATTTAAAGGGTGATTGTAACCTTAATACGTCCGCAAAAGTACCGGAGATATAGGGCCGCGGGGCAACGCCGTAAAGTAGCTTAATATTGTCAGGTATCTTCGAAACATCACCCCAGTAATCGGCGCAAGACATCATGCCAAGTCCGTATAAAACCTTGCTCATTTCCATCACATAATCTTTAGGCAGCGGTATCCATTTACACGCATAATCGCCAGACCTGCCGGAGGTATGCGCCCACATCTCGGGCTTTTCTGGCAGGACGTCTTCTCTCTGCTCCAATAACTCGGGGCAATAATCCTTATAATCGGTAAGTGGTACTAACCGGCGGAATTCATCTACTGTTTTCGGTTTAGCTCCACGCATTATCTTCTTTCCAATCGGCGAATTCCAGAGTAATTCTATTTGTTGTAACAAAAGATTGTTCTGCAATTCCATAAATTCCGGCATGCTCAATTTCAAGTATCCGCAGCACATCTGCCACAATTCTTCGTGATGTCCTTGTTTCAACAGTTCTATCGCTTTGGGCAATTTGCACCTCTCAAGTCAGGCATTACAAGTAAAGTAACCTTTAGATTAGCCTAAGTGATAGCTGTTAGCTTGGGAAGTGCTTAAGTTCTAGAACTTAGTTCTATGTATTGTTAGGTTACGGAAACCTTAGACGGAAAATAACTAAGAAAAAAGCCGGTGTTTAACCCGGTCTTTTCATTCTAATTCTGGAACGATTCCAGTTGCTTGCTAAATGTCTGGATGGTTTCTTCCTGCTGGGCCTTGTCCATGGACATGCCATAGCTGACGAAGAACTCCAGGAAGTTGTGCATCAGCGCCAGTATCTGGCAGCGGAACTGCTGAAACTCTTCGTTAGAAACGCCGTTTTTCTGATTCAGCTGTTCCTTTAGCTGGCACTGAATGAGATAGTTGACGAATTCCGTGCGGTTCATCTCGCCGCGGTGCTCGTCAATCTGTTCAACGACATCTTCTTTGACCACCATGATTAAGTCGTTTTCTTCAAGTAAAAGTGTTCTGCGCATAATCGTTTATACCTCTTTGCCATTTCCGTTTCTGTACGGTTATTTCGTTTTCACATTTTAAAGTCTAGCATCGAGGTATAAATATTCCCGTAAAAATCATAATGTAAACATAAATATTACCTTAAAGTTTCATTAACAGCGGAAAATCAGGCAAAAAAAACCGGGGACGCTTTGTCTCCGGGCTTATATTATATATAGGTATGTGTATTAGTCGTTTTTGGGGGCAGCCTTCATCATCTCCATCAAGGTATCAATGGTTCTTAAAAGCTTTAGTCCGGTATCGGTCACCTGGTAGGCTACCATGGTATTATCAATGTTCACTTTATTGATAAAACCCTGGTTCACCAGGTACTGGAGGTATTTTTGTATCTGGCTGTAACTCATGTTGGCGGTGTACATTATTTCGGTCTTTCCGGCACCATTTTCGCCAACACGGAGCATATCCGCGATTATCTCAATATTGGAGCGTCGCTGCCCGGTTATGGACTTCTGTTTCCTGCCAATACCGGCTATAACGTCCCCTTTTAGTCCTGTATTCATTTGGTACTATTGTACCCTTCATCTGCCCAACTGTCAATTATGTCACTTTCTTACACTCATTTTACAAAAACCATATCTTCATATGTTATAATTGTTTATACTTAGTTTGGGATAAAAAATGACGGGAAAACAACAAGACTCATCCACTCTAAATTACCAGCGTATAGTGGTGAAACTAGGCACCGGATTATTGACCGGCGGCGGCGACCAGTTGAACCTGGAAGTGATGGGGAGACTAGCGGCGCAGGTTGCCCAATTAATGAAACGCGGCGCCGAGGTTGTCATCGTGACCTCCGGGGCGGCAGCGGCTGGCAGACATAAGCTGGGCCTGACGAAGAAAATTAGGGACATCCCCTATAAACAGGTACTGGCGTCCGTTGGGCAAAGCCGATTGATGCACGTTTATGAGGAATTGTTTGAAGAGCATAAAATCAGCGTAGCCCAGGCGCTATTGACCAAAGCCGACATCGCTGACCGCGCCGGTTACCTTAACGCCCGCAATACCCTGCTAGCTTTAATGGAACTTAAAGTCGTCTGCATCGTTAATGAGAATGACGTGGTGTCCACTGATGAAATCAAAGAAGCCAAATTCGGGCAAAACGATATTCTATCAGCGATGGTGGCTAACCTGATAGATGCCGATATCCTCATGATGCTGACCGATACTAAAGGGCTTTATACCGCCGACCCCAACACCGACCCCAAAGCTCAATTCATACCATTAGTTGAGAAAATTGACGAAGCAATTGAGCGTATCGGGGCAGACACGACCAATACCCTTGGCACCGGCGGTTCGAGGACCAAGATTGAAGCGGCTAAACTGGCAACCGAATCAGGGGTGCGTGTGGTCATCGCCAACGGCAGAGAGCCCGATGTCATCATAAAGCTCGCGCAAGGCGAAGCCATTGGTACTCACTTTATGGCTGCCGTTGATCATCTGGAAAGCCGGCAGCGCTGGATACTCTCCGGGCTGTGCAACAAAGGCAAACTAACAGTTGACGACGGCGCAGCTCTAGCCCTGTTAAAACAGAACCGCAGTCTGCTGGCTGCCGGCATCAAATCGGTGGAGGGCAAGTTCCGCCGCGGCGATGTTGTGGAGATTTTTAACGCCAGGGGAACACAAATCGCCTGCGGCATTACTAACTATAATGCCTCCGATATCGATATAATAAAGGGGACACAATCCGATAAAATAGGCAACCTCCTCCATTTTGATTACGGCCCGGAGGTTGTCCACCGCAACAATTTAGCATTACTAGAAAGGGAGAAACCAAGTGCAAGCAGGTAAACTCTATTTTTCCGCCAACGACGAATTTATCGCCAACGTCAGTTATCAGTTCCAGCACCAAGATGACGGCCACTGGTGGGGTGAACTCACTTTGGTCGAATACCAAAAAGTGAGGGACGGGGGAGGTTATGTCATCGAACTGGAAGACGGTAAAAAGTGCAGCTGCTCCCTGAAAAAACGGGTCAACCGCGCGGTAACCAGCCTGCCGCCGCGTTACGTTTACCACTTTACCGGCAACGGCAAGTTTGTTTAAAACATTTACCCTGAACCATCCGACTGCCCAAAAGTGTGTTAAAATATTACATTACTAACGAGCAGGATAAGTCTATGAAAAACGCAGTTGATGATTTGAAAGCTAAAGCGGGAGCCGCCAAACTGGCTTCACGCCGGCTGGCGTACACCTCTACCGATATCAAGAACAAGGCGTTGACTTTTATCGCCGACGACATCCTCCGGCGCAAGGACGAGATTCTTGCTGCCAATGAGCGCGATTATAAAGAGGCTCAGTCTTCCGGCATGGGCACCGCTTTGCTGGACAGGCTGATGTTAGATGAAAGCCGCCTAGAAGGCATTGCCGGAGACACCAGAGCCGTTGCCGCTTTACCCGACCCCGTCGGCGACGTTTATGAAATGCGCACTATGCCCAACGGACTGCAAATCGGCAAGAAGCGCGTGCCCATCGGCGTTATCGGCGCGATTTATGAAAGCCGTCCCAACGTTACGGTGGACATCGCCTCTCTGTGTTTAAAATCCGGCAACGCCGTTATCCTGCGCGGCGGCAAGGAGACGATTAACTCCAACACCGCCATCGTTAAAATTATTCAGGAAGCCTGCAAGCGCGCCGGCATGCCCGTCGGCTGCGTCCAGTTCATTGATAACACCGACCGCGCTTTAGTGGACGAGATACTCAAAATGAATGACGTCATCGATTTGATTATTCCCCGCGGCGGGGCCGGGCTTATCCGCTCCGTGGCGTCTAAAGCCTCGATGCCTGTCCTCACCGGCGGCATCGGCGTCTGCCACACTTACGTTGATAAAACCGCCGACATTAACAGCGCGGTGGCTATTGTCTATAACGCCAAGGTGCAGCGCCCCACCGTCTGTAACGCTTTAGATACCGTCCTCGTTCACGCGGATATCGCCGCCGACTACCTGCCGGAAATGGCAACTGAACTCAACAAAGCCAAGGTGGAACTCCACTGCGACGCCCGTGCGCTGGATGTTGTTAAAGATATCAAGGGACTTAAACTCCTCCCCGCCGAAGAAGCTGACTGGGGCAGGGAATTTTTGGGCTTGACTGCCGCTATTAAAGTGGTGGATTCGCTGGACGAAGCTCTGCAGCACATTGAGAAATACGGCTCGGGGCATTCCGAAGCTATCATCACCGAGGACTATGAGAACGCTATGCGCTTTCTTAACGAGGTTGACGCCGCGGCGGTTTACGTTAACGCCTCCACACGCTTCACCGACGGCGCTCAATTCGGCTTGGGTGCGGAGGTGGGCATCAGCACGCAAAAGATGCACGCCCGCGGCCCTATGGGGCTAAAAGAACTGACGACGTACAAGTGGATTATCTTCGGACACGGCCACGTTCGGCCATAAAACCATAACGTCATTCCAGCGTAGGCTGGAATCCAGGGGTGGGGAAAAGGGGTGGTTATTCTACTTTTGAATCTTTAACGCTTCCTGTTGTGCTTTAAAGAGTTGCTGGATGCCTTTTTCGCCTAATGCCAGTAAATCGTCCACCGCTTGTTTGCTAAAAGGCTTGCCCTCGGCGGTACCCTGCACTTCCACGAACTCCCCTTTACTGGTCATCACAATATTAAAGTCCACCCCTGCCTGCGAATCCTCGTCATAGCAAAGGTCTAACATCATGTAGCTGTTGACGATTCCCACACTGGTGGCGGCCACGGCGCATTTGAGGGGGATTTTAGAAATTATACCCATCTGCGTTAGTTTTTCCATCGCCTTATACAACGCTACGTAAGCTCCGGTGATGGAAGCGGTACGCGTTCCCCCGTCCGCCTGTATGACATCGCAATCAACGATTAAAGTCCTCTCGCCCAGAGCCTCCGTGTCCGTTACCGCTCGTAAAGACCGCCCGATGAGGCGCTGGATTTCCTGGTTGCGCCCACCCACATGGCCGCGGGTGGAGTCGCGCTGGGAGCGGGTGACGGTGGCGCGGGGGAGCATCGCGTACTCGGCGGTGACCCAGCCAGTGCCGCTGCCCTTCAGGAATGGGGGCACCCTGTCCTCCATACTTACCGCGCAAAGGACGTGGGTCTGGCCCAGCTTTATTAACGCCGACCCTTCGGCAAAGCTCTGGTACCCTGGGATTATTTTAATGGGTCTTAACTCGTCGTAATTACGCCCGTCAACTCTCTTCACAAACAAAATCTCCCATCTAAAACAGATTATTCAGAGTATAACAGACCAAGCTAACTGTGGCAATAAAATGGAGTTAAATAGAAATAAGGTATTCTTTAAGCCACTCCAGCGCCGCCTCCGCCACCTTTTGCTTTATCTCCACCCGCCCGCCGGTCAGCTCTAGCTTACGGCTAGACACACCGTCTTTATTCGCCAATCCCAAGTAAAAAAGCCCCACCGCTTTACCCGGCGTTGCTCCGCCCGGCCCGGCGATGCCCGTGTCAGCAAGGCAGATATCTACATTCAGTACATTCTTCCCGCCCATTGCCATTTCCTCGGCAACCTGTGGACTGACCGCTCCGTAATGCTTTAGAGTCTCCTCCCCAACCCCCACAACCTTCATCTTCATCTCGTTGGCATAAGAAACAACCGCACCTTTAAAGTACTCGGAACTGCCCGGTACGTTAGTAATCAGATGGGAGATAAGTCCTCCCGTACCCGATTCCACCGCGCCAATGGTCAGCCCCTTTTGCTTTAGTAAATCCCCTATTTCTTTTTCTATGCCAACCATGATTCTCCCTTAAAGCCACGGGAAAACGTTAAACTTGATATAGCTGAAGTTCTCTTTCACTTTTTCCTTACCCGCCACGATGTCCATATGCCCCGGTAAAAGGTACTCTATATCCAGTTGAGATAACCCCTCGATGGATTTCTTAAGCTCCTCGGCGTTGCCGCCCGGCAAATCAACGCGCCCGGTGTTCATGTCGAACAGTACGTCGCCGCAGATAAGCACTTTGTCGTTCCGGATGTAATAACACACACTGTCCGGTGAATGTCCCGGACATGGTATCAAGTCTACCTCGATGTCGCCGGTCTTTAATACTTTTTCGTCCAGGAGGTAATCTTCTTTAAACTCTACCGGCTCCACCCCTAAAAGCCTGTCGGCTTCAATCACCACCAGTTGATAGTTCTTCTTCTGCATCGGGTGCAGCGCTATTTTCCCGCCGGATAGCTTTTTAAAAGCCTCGTTGGCGGTGCGGTGGTCTATATGCAGATGCGTATTGACGATTATCCCGATATCTTTAGGGTCTATGCCGTCCTGCTGCATCATGCCTATTTTATTCGCCAGGTACTGCGTGTTTCCCGGGTCGAAGATGATGCCGGGATTGCTTTTCAATATATAGGTATTGCTGTCTAGCATCCCCTGTTCCGGGTAGGCATATAGATTATTTAGCAATTTCATGTTATATTATCTCCAAACGTATCTGTATTAGACTTTACTATTATATATCATACTCATAAGGAGGCTAAAGTATGGGAATATTAACCGCCATTCTCGCCTTCCTGTCTATTATCTGTATGGGGTTAAGTATCGTTACCATTATCCAACTCTCCACCGAGCCTATTTTTAACGCCAACCTTACCTGGCCCTTTTGGATGTCGCTGGCTGTCTTTTTCATGCTGGGCGCCATCGCCGTTATCCTGTACGGACGCGGACGCAATTCCTGAGAATAGCTGCTGATTTGAACGACAAAGAAACAATAACCCGCCTGGAGATTAAGGTATCTCCTAATGCCGGCCGCAGCGCCGTCGCCGGCTTAAAGGAAGGGGTCGTGTACATTAAGGTAGCCGCCCCGCCCGATAAGGGTAAAGCCAACAAAGAGTTAGTTGATTTTCTGTCCGAAACTCTAGGCATTAAAAAATCCGCCGTGCTGATAACCCGGGGACAGGCCAGCCGCCGCAAGACAATAGTTATCGAGGGGCTGGGTGAGACTGAAGTCCTGAAACGTTTATCGCTATAAAAAGGAAGGGGGGCTTTCGCCCCCCTTTTATCTTTATTAGCTCTTTGCCTTCTTGACCTTCTTACGTCGCCGCCACCAGGCAAAATACAAAATTACCAGAATAGCTATCCACACCGGACTGAATATCCCCAGCCCGATGAAGAAAGCCGCCAGCCCGTGCCCGAAGCTGACCAATCCAGCCCAAGCGCTGTCAACGATGCTGCCGGAACTCCAACCCGCCGCTACCGTGATGTAGTTTTCTCTTGTATATTCTTCGGTAGTGCCCTTATCGTCGGTCACTTTCAAGGTAACGGTAAAGTTGCCTTCGTTGTCATAAATGTGAGTCGGCTGCTCCTCGTTGCTGGTCTTGTCATCCCCGAAGTCCCACTCGTAAACATAGGGTGAAAAACCGCCGGTGACATTAGGGAAGAAATATACGCTCATACCGGCATCACCCCTGCGCGGATCGGCGGTAAACTCAACGACTAGCTTGGACTGCTCCAGCGTTACGTCGAATAAAGCCAGGTTGGCACTCTGCTCCAGGTACTGCATGCGTCCTTTGAGGCTTTCAATCTCCTCGCGGGTGCTGGTCAGTTCACGCTGGACTTCTAATATTTCCTCCACCGTCCCCGCCCTTTCCATCAACGCCAGCAGTTGCGTCTCGCTTGCCTCAAGGTTACGTAGTCTGGATTGAAGGTCGGAATATTCCTCCGTCACATCCTGCCCGGTGGTGGTTTCCGATTTTACATCCACCGCCATCGCGTGCAGCGCGTTAATCGTCGCATCGAAGTTCTCTGATAACACACGGAAAGTGATGGATGCATAAAGTTGGTTTTTATTCTCGCCAATGTTCGAGTTAACCACATAACCCCCAAAGTTCGCCGCTAGGGCATTGATCTGCGTCATTATAGCGGAGACGTCGTCAACGACTATCGTCAGATAAGCGTTGCGGATAACCATGCGGTCGGTGGTGGCTGAGGTATAGTCTCCATAATAGCCCCCCGTGTCTTTACTTGGGCTAGTAACAGCCGGGGACGAACTAAGATAGGTTTGAGTTTGGGTCATTGTTGACGTGGCGTAATAATTCCCCTCACTATATAGTGGAACACTAGCGTCTTGTCCGCCGGCGCATCCAAACGCCCCGAAAAGTAATAAAACAATCATTAAACCGAATAACACCTTTTTCATATAAACCTCCTGGCTGAATATCGTTCCTATATTATAACGCATAAAGCAAATATAGGTTTTTATGTATATATCGTTTATTACCGCCAAAATACGTTATTTTTGTATTTTCCAGAATCATGTGTGATGTTTTTGTGATTATTCTCTGAAATTTTGTGATGTTTTTGTGATTCACAATCTCTATCATTCAATGAGTATGTCAAATATGGCCGAATCGGCAAAAAGGAAAAAACCATGCCAAAAAAGAAATCTCTGGAAAATGTGCGCCTGACATCCGGGGATATTGCTGCTTACTGCCAGGTTAGCAAAAGCACCGTCCTCGACTGGATAAAGACCGACAGGCTCAAAGCATTCCGTTTGCCGAGCGGACATTACCGCATAGACAAGAACGACTTTAAAGACTTCCTTGAAAAGTGGAACATGCCTGTCAAGGGCTGGCCGTTTGAATAATTAAGCGGCGCTTAACTGCACCAGCTGCCCCACCATATAACTGCATTTGTCCGACGCCAGGAAAGCCACCACCGGCGCCACGTCCGCCGGTTCGCAAAGGCGTTTTAGCACCGAACCCTGCTTTTCTCCTTCAAACATTTCATCTGGCGCGCGCCGTGTTAACCCCGTCTTGCCCAACCCCGGCCCAACAGCGTTAACAATAACCCCCTGCGGTCCCACTTCCCGCGCCAGCGCTTTAGTGAATTGAACGACGCCCCCCTTTGCCGCCCCGTAGATGGAGATACTGGGCAAACCCTGCCCTCCCGACGTGTTAATAATACGCCCGTATTTCCGCTTAAGCATATGGGGCAACACCGCCCGGGCAACCCGTATTTGCCCCAGCAGATTCACATTTATGTCAAATTCCCAGTCCTGCGGCGTCATTTCCATGAAGGGTTGTTCCTTACTGCTGGCGCCGGCGTTGTTGACTAAAATATCAATCTTCCCGAATTTCTTTATTGCCTGCTCCACCATTGCCTCTACGTCCGCCTGCTTGGTCACGTCCACTTTTACCGCCAGCGCCCTCCGCCCCAGAGCCTCCACCTCTTTAACGGTTTTTTTTGCCCCTTCAACATCAATGTCCGCCGCTATAATGTCGCATCCTTCTTCCGCCAGTGTCAGGCATATTGCCTTGCCGTATCCGATTTGACTCCCCGCGCCGGTCACCAGTGCCACTTTATCTTTAAGCTGAAGGTCCACATTAGCCTCCCTGTTTCGTTAGTATTTCGTAAAGCCTTGTCACGTTCATCTTAATGACGCCGATGTTGCGTTCATCTCTGGGCAGATTGGGGAATTCTTTCTTCATGGTGATGGTGTTTTGCGCTTCTTCCTTTGTCATCCCCTTGGCAATGGCGTCCTTAATCGTGTTCAGCCAGGTATTAACGGTATTCTGCATTTCTTTAATACAGCTCTTATCGCCTACGTCGCCATGCCCGGGAACAACGTGGTCAACATCTAACTTTTCCAATTGTTTTAGCGTTTTCAGCCAGGCATCCGGCACGCACTGGTGAAAAAACGGGATAACGCGGGTCACATTGTCCGATGTGAAGATGGTTCTTTCCTCCGGAACATACACCGCCACTTGAAAAGGCGTATGCCCCGGCATGTGCATCAGATGGAAGGTGTGGTCGCCCAGGTATAGAGTCATCCGGTCGTTAAGGGTGATATCCGGAGAACGATATTTAAAATCTTTATCAATCTCGATATCCGGTGTCGTTCTCTGCAGCATTGCTTTAAAGTCTTCCACCTTGGAAGCCAATATCGCGTCCCGTGTGCCTTCGTGGGTAACCAAAGCGCCTCCAAAGTAACAATCGCCGGAAATATGGTCGCCGTGCGGCTCGGTATTAATTACATACCTTACTTCCCCGAATTTCCCTACCTCCGCCGCATGTTGTTTGGCGTAAGCCGGCACCATGGGGGTATCTATTATCACCACACCTTCTTTAGTGACAACACAACTGGAGTTGCACCAGCTTATTTTGTTCTCAACATAAACATTCGCCGTGATTTTTTCCATGTTTTCTACTCTCCTGTTATCAAGATATATCGGCTTCTCCACTACTTTAAACAGCCTTGGTTGCGGTGTCAAGTTGCAATATGCGACAAATATCCTTAAAATAATACTAAATCGGTCAGCGTCAAGCCCTTACTTGACAACTTTTTTAATACGCTATATATTATGTTAGCCTCCAATAATCATAGGCAAATTATAAAAATCTAAATTTTTCGGAGGATTCCGATATATTGTTTTGTTTATTTGCAGAAAAATTGGTAAAATGTTATTAATTATCAACAAAACAAAAACAAGGATGGGTAAAAACCATCTTTTTGATATATCTTAAGCGAGTAGTAGAAACAGTCAACGAACACAGTTCGCTAAAAGCATTAAAGGAGGGATAATGATAAAGAAAGTCCTAACAATCTTCTTCTCACTCGTTGTCGTCGCCAGTCTCGTCATTTTGCCTAGCTGCTCATCCGAGCCCAGTGCTCCCCAAATCTTAACGGCAAATATCGCTGGCGAACCGGCCCAGATTGACCCGAATCGTGCTTCATGGTCCACCGAACGTACCGTCATTATGCAGGTTTTTGAAGGTCTTCTTGGTTTCAATCAAGACCTTTCACTAAAAGCCATTGGCGCCACTGAAATCCCCACCGTTGAAAACGGCGGCATTTCTGCCGATGGTAAAACCTACACTTTCACGCTAAACCAGGATGTAACTTGGAGCGACGGTGAAAAAGTAACCGCCGGTGACTATGAATACAGCATCAAGCGTCTGTTTGACCCCATTAACGCCGCCGAATACGCTTCCTTCTACTTTGATATCATTGGCAGCGGTGATTACTACACCTCCGCTGACCAGGATGCCGCTGCTCAAGCAGCATTAAAGGATGCTGTTGGCGTTAAAGCCCTTGATGAATACACTCTCGAAATTAAACTGAATGATCCCCGTCCCACCTTCCTGCAGCTGATGGCCCTCTGGCCGGTTTACCCCGTCAGGGAAGACATCATCACACAGTACGGTGACCAGTGGACGTCTCCCGCCACCTATATCGGCAACGGCCCCTTCCTCATGACCGAGTGGGTGCACTCCGACCACATCACCCTCGTCCGCAATGAAGACTACTGGGGTGAGAAAGCCAAACTGGACTCAGTCGTTCTCAAGATGATTACAGATGTCAACGCTGAATTCGCTGCCTATCAGAACAACGAACTTGACATCTCGCAGGTTCCTGCCGGCACCGAGAAAACCGTCATGGCCGACGCAACCCTCAGTCCGCAGATTCTGCGCTATGCCGAACTGGTGACCTTCGGCTTCCAGTTCAACCTTGCCGAAGCGCCTTTCGACAACAAATATCTCCGCAAGGCTATCAATGCCGCTATTGACCGCGATTCCTTCATCAACAACGTCCGCGGTGGCGTTGGTAAAGCTGCTTACAGCTGGATTCCTCCGGGCATGCCTGGCTACGATGAGACCCTGGGCGCTGACTATCACTTCGACGTCACGCAGGCTCAAGCTTTCCTTACCCAGGCCGGCTATGCCAACGGCAGTGAAGTTCCTGAACTGCGGCTCCAGTATGCCGATACCGGCACTAACCCGACGATTGCCCAGTTCATCCAGAACCAGCTTAAAGTCAACCTCAACATCGATGTCTCACTCGAGCCGATGGAGAGAGCTGCATTCAGCCAGATGGTCAACGCTGAACAGCACACTTGGGCTTGGTTCGGTTGGGGCGCCGACTATCCTGATCCCGATAACTGGCTGCCCGAACTCTTCGGCACCGATGCCGGCAACAACCACACCAACTACAGCAGCGCTGCTTTCGATGCTCTGTCCGCACAGGCTAAGAAAGAGCTCAATAACACCCTGCGTCTGCAGATGTGGGCTGATGCCCAGGCAATGGTTGTTGACGATGCTCCGGTTCTCTTTATGCAGTACCGCGAGCGCTTCCGCCTCGTTAACCCCAAGGTTAAGGGTCTCCTGTACACCGGCATGGATGGTGACGTACCGGGTGATATGTTCTTCGCCAACATATGGATTGAAGCCTAATATCCCCCTTCGTCAACCTTAGTAGTATCTACGAGGAGAATCAGGGGAACAGAAAATGTCTCCCCTGGTTCTCCTCATAACAAGTTGAGACGAAATGACAAGATATATCATTACTCGTATTTTCTGGCTAATCATCGTGCTGTTTGTTGTCAGCTTCGTTACCTTTTCATTAATGCACCTCGTCCCCGGTGGCCCCTGGGATCGCGAGAAAGCATTAGCGCCGCAGGTGGTCGAAGCTCTAAATAAAAAGTATGGACTTGATCAACCGTTTTTCGTGCAGTTCGGTAACTTCATCTGGAATCTGATGCACGGAGACCTTGGCGTTTCGTACTCATTCCAGGACAGGAGTGTCACCTCCATTATTTTAGAAGGATTGCCTAAAACGGCTACACTTGGTGTAGTCGCTTTTATTTTAGCGATACTAATCGGTGTCCCCTTTGGCATGGCGGCGGCACTAAAGCAAAACTCCTGGATTGACTATTTGTCTGTAATTTTTTCAACTATTTTTGCCAGTATCCCTGGGTTCGTGTTGGGCATCTTCTTGATAATTCTCTTCTCCGTGACATTGCACTGGCTGCCCACCGGCGGTTGGGGGAGTTTTAAACAGATTATTATGCCGGCATTTGCTCTAGCCACCCTGCCGGCGGCGTTTATTGCCAGAATTACCCGCGCCAGTACGCTTGAAGTATTACACCAGGATTATATCCGCACCGTTCGGGCGATGGGCATTAAGGAACGCATAATCCTCGTCCGGCATATCCTCCGCAACGCTTTGATACCGGTGGTTACCGTTGCCGGGCCGGAGCTGGCGTTTCTTATTTCGGGCTCCTTCATTATAGAAAATCTGTTTTCCATCCCGGGCATCGGCCGCATGTTCGTCAACGGCGTTTTTGCCCGTGACTATGGCCTGATTATGGGCAGCGTGCTTTTCTACGGCTTTGCCGTGGCCGCTCTGAATTTAGTAGTTGATGTATTGTACGGGGTTATTGACCCGCGGATTCGTTATGATTGAGGTATATAAAAAGTGACTGTAGCTGAAGAATCTGTAAGACCTCATCACACCCTCTGGGGTGATGCTTGGATTCGCCTGCGCCGTAACAAGCTGGCGATAACCGGCGGCGTTATTATTATCATTATCGCTTTAATGACGATTATTTACCCCTTCTTCAGCCGCTACGACTTTGCCTCGCAGGATTTAAATTCTATCCTCGAGGGCCCCAGCGCTGAACACTGGATGGGCACCGACGAACTCGGCAGGGATGTCTTTACACGGCTCGTTTACGGCGCCCAGACGTCTCTCGCTGTGGGCATCTTTACCCAGATAATCGTCCTGGCCATAGGTCTGCCCATCGGGGCTTTTGCTGGTGCAACCGGCGGCAAGACCGATAATATAATAATGCGTTTTGTGGATGTAGTGTATGCTTTTCCCGACCTTCTCCTTATCATCCTGCTCCGCGCCATCCTCGGCGGCAGTATCTACATGATATTCTTCGCCATTGGTCTTGTTTCCTGGGTGAATATTGCGCGTCTGGTGCGCGGCCAAATCCTGTCGCTTAAACAAAGAGATTTTGTAACCGCCGCCCGTGTTTTTGGCGGTTCCAGCGGTTACATAACCACCCGCCACCTTCTCCCCAATTCATTAGGCCCGGTCATTGTGGCGGTTACCTTTAACATCCCGCGCGCCATCTTCGCCGAGGCTGCTTTGGCATACATCGGCATTGGTGTTAAGCCTCCCACGCCCAGCTGGGGCGCGATGATTCGCGACGGCAATAACGTAATTTTTGCCGCTCCGCATTTGGTGCTTTTCCCGGCTATCGCCATCGGTATTCTCATGTTATCCTTCACCTTCCTTGGCGACGGACTGCGTGACGCTCTTGACCCGAGGTTAAGAAGATGAACGACCAGAAACCCTTACTCGATATCCGTAACCTGTCAACCCAGTTCCATACGCAGGACGGCATTGTTAAAGCCGTTGACGGTGTGTCTTATAACGTCAAACGCGGCGAGACTATTGCTCTGGTTGGTGAGAGCGGCTGCGGTAAGACCGTCAGCGCTTTGTCTATCCTGCGCCTAATCCCCGACCCGCCCGGCAAGATTGCATCCGGTGAGATTATTTTCGACGGGCAGGACTTGCTTAAACTCCCTATTGAAGCCATGACCGATATCCGCGGCGATAAGATATCCATGATTTTCCAGGAGCCGCTGACCTCCCTCGACCCGGTCTTGACCATCGGCCGTCAGATTACCGAAGCGCTGGAACGCCACCGTGATATGAACGGCAAAGAAGCTGAAGAAGAAGCGATAAGGCTGTTAAAAATCGTTGGCATCCCCCAGCCGGACCGCCGCATTAAGGATTACCCCCACCAGTTCAGCGGCGGCATGCGCCAGCGCGCCATGATTGCTCTTGCCATCTCCTGCGAACCGCAGCTTATTCTGGCTGACGAACCGACCACCGTCGTTGACGTCACTATTCAAGCGCAGCTGCTGGAGTTAATCCGGAATATCACCAAGGATCTAAACACAGCTCTAATTTTGATTACACACAATCTCGGCATCGTCGCCAGGTACGCCCACCGCGTTTACGTGATGTATGCCGGACATATAATAGAACACGGCTCATCCACCGATATCTACCACCACGCCTGTCACCCCTACACGCAGGGATTACTCGGTTCGGTGCCCCGCCTCGATGAACCGCGGAAGATGCGTCTAAAGCCCATCGAGGGGCAGCCCCCCGACCTTATTGCCCCACCCAAGGGCTGCGCTTTCGCCCCGCGCTGCGACCGCGCTCAGGAAACCTGCCAAAAAGGCAGGCCGCCGATGGTGGAAATCACCCCCGACCACTACGCCGCCTGCATTTTGGCATCGCCGGAAAAGAAGAAGACAAAATGAATCAAGAACCTATCGTTGAAATAAAGAATTTGACCAAGCACTTCCCGGTTACCGCCGGTATAATCCGCCGGAAACAGGTTGGCGTTCTAAAAGCTGTTGATGACGTCTCGCTGACCATCCATAAAGGTGAAACACTGGGACTCGTTGGTGAGAGCGGCTGCGGCAAGACCACACTGGGCAAATGCCTGCTCCAACTTTACCGTGCCACCAGCGGCGAGGTGCTATATCAAGACAAAGACCTATGTAAACTCAATGAGAAACAACTCCGCCCCCTGCGTAAAGACCTCCAGCTTATCTTCCAAGACCCCTATGATTCGTTGGACCCCCGCTTCACCGCCGCCGATATTATCGGCGAGCCTCTGCGGATTCACAATATGCACCGTTCGGATGCCTACCGCAAACGCATTGACGAGCTTATTAAAATTGTAGGACTCTCTCCTTATATGGCAGAACGTTACCCCCACGAGTTTAGCGGCGGCCAGCGCCAGCGCCTCGGCATCGCCCGCGCTTTAGCTTTACAGCCCACCTTCATCGTTTGCGATGAACCGATTTCCGCGCTGGATGTTTCCATTCAAGCACAGATTATCAATCTTCTTGACGACCTCGGTGAGCAATTTGGCATCGCCTTCCTCTTCATCTCCCACGACCTCGCAGTGGTGCGTCACATCAGCGACCGTGTTGCTGTGATGTACCTCGGTAAGCTTATGGAAGTCGCTGACCGCGATAGTCTTTACGAATCGCCCCTCCATCCCTACACCCAGGCGCTCCTTTCCGCCGTGCCCATCCCCGACCCCACGGTAGAAAGCAAGCGCAAGGTCATCATTCTTAAAGGCGAAGTCCCCAGCCCCATCAATCCGCCCTCCGGCTGCGTCTTCCACCCCCGCTGCTTCCAAGCCTTCGATGAATGTAAAACCGTCGTGCCGCAGCTGACTAAAAACAAAGAAGGGCACGAAGTCGCCTGTCTTCTCTATAAAAACTCCTGGCCTAAAAAGTAGTATTTTACCCGCCGCTGCTTGAATCGTCCCGCCGTTCAGAGTATCATTTATATAGACACTTTTTCCCCTACTTTTTTCTTTGTTGACCGACTGCGCATGAAAGGGGGACCATCACTATGTCCGATTCTCCAACTACTCCCAACCTATCTCAATTTCGCCGCGAGGAACTTTTAAGAGACGGCTATCGCGTTTTACTGCGCCCCATCGAGAAATGCGACGTGCCGCTCTGGCTGGATTTCTTCAACCGCTTAAGCGACGAAACCAAGTATTTCCGCTTTCACAACGTCCCCAAGGAAATGACCGAGGAAGACGCTTTACGCTACTGCACAGTGGACTATGATAACTCTTTCGCCTACGCCGCCGAAATCGGTAAGGGCAAGGACAGGAAAATCATCGCCGTCTCGCGTTATTACCGCCTCCCCAACCGCCGCTCGGCAGAAGTCGCCATCGCTATTGAGGATGCTTATCAAAACATCGGCCTTGGCACCCGCCTTATCCAGGCGTTGGCCGACGTTGCCCGCGAAAAAGATATCTCTGTTTTTGAATCCAACGTGTTGGTGGATAACCAGCAAATGATGGAAACCTTCCGTGATTACGGCTTTCACATCTCCAGCGAACTGCAGCACGGCGTTTATACGGTTACCTTTCCCATTAAACACACGCAGGTCGTTGACCGTAAGGAAACCTACCGCGACCGCGTAGCAACAATCGCTTCCCTACAGCCGCTGGTTAATCCAAAATCGGTGGCGATTATCGGAGCAGCGCGCGCCCCCGGTACCATTGGCAATTTGCTGATGCGTTGTATTTTACAGAGCGGCTATTCCGGCATCGTTTATCCCGTCAACCCTAATACCGACGCCGTGCTTTCCGTTAAATCCTATCCTTCGGTGATGGACATTCCCGGCAAAGTGGACTTAGCAATTATCGCCGTGCCGGCGGCTATTGTTAATAAAGTCGCCGATGAATGCGGGCAAAAAGGCGTCCGCGGCTTAATCGTTATTTCCGACGGTTTTAGGGAGAGAAATCCGGAAGGCGCTGTCCGCGAGGACGAATTAAGAATAATTACCCTTAGCTACGGCATGCGGCTGGTCGGTCCTAACTGTATGGGTATTATCAACACCGATGCCGACGTTAAAATGAATGCCACCTTTTCACAGGTTTATCCCAACACCGGCAATGTGGCTTTCCTCTCCCAGAGCGGCGCTATGGGTCTGACCATTCTTGAACATGTGAAGAACCTGAATGTCGGCATTTCCACCTTCGTTAGCGTGGGCAACCGTGCCGACGTTTCTTCTAATGATTTCCTGCAGTACTGGGAACAGGATCCGGCGACCAGGGTTATTTTGCTTTATCTTGAATCCTTCGGCAACCCCGATGAATTCGCCAAGATTGCCCGCCGCGTCTCCGCCAAGAAGCCCATCGTCGCTGTTAAGAGCGGTACCACCGCCGCCGGCGCCAGGGCGGCTTCGTCGCACACCGGCGCGCTGGCAACCTCCGATGTTGCTTCGGACGTCCTGTTTAAAAACGCCGGCATCATCAGGGTTAATTCTGTGGAAGAACTCTTAAACCTGGCGACGCTTTTATCTACCCAGCCCCTGCCCAAAGGTAGGCGGCTCGTTATCGTTACCAACGGCGGCGGACCGGGCATTATTGCGGCTGATGCAGCATCCCGCAACGGGCTGGAGGTGCAGGAACTCTCTGCTGACTCTTACGAAAAAATCCGCCCGATTATGAAACGCGGCATTAATGTCGGCAATCCTATCGATACCACCGCTGGAGCTACCGCGCAGGAATACGAAGGCATCTTGAGAATACTGGCCGCGGATGAAAACGTAGACGCCGTGCTGGCTATCTTTGCCCCACCCATCGTCATTGAAACTAAAGAAATGGAAGACGCATTGCGTAAGGTCGCGCCGGTTTTCTGGCGTTATAAAAAACCCCTCCTCGGCTGCTTTATCGGGCAGAAAGGCCTTAGCGCCCAGCTGGGCTCCAAAGGCCACTATATCCCGCTCTACGTCTTCCCGGAAGAAGCCATTCAAGCTTTAAGGCGTGCCACCGAATACTCCGAGATGCGTAGTAAGCCCATCGGCAATATCCCAGTATTTAAGGATATCCAAAAAGCTAAAGCCCGTGATTTGATTAATACGGTTATCAAAAACAGCTCCAAGCGCCCCATATGGCTCTCACCGGATGAGATTGAAAAACTGCTTTCCTGCTACGGCATACACCAGTCCGGAGTTGTTTTTACCTCCACGGTTGATGAAGCCAAAACGACTGCCAGAAAACTCGGCTACCCGGTGGCGGTTAAACTGGCGTCGGCGACGATTACTCACAAGACCGATGTCGGTGGTGTGGTGCTTAATGTTGATTCTGATGAAGAAGTAGAAAAAGCTTACAACAATATTTCCGATAAACTGGAGAAAATCGGACGGCGTAATGAAATGTCTGGCGTTACCATCCAGCGCATGATGACCGACGGCATCGAGACCATCGTCGGTGTCACGCAAGACCCGTCCTTCGGCCCGTTAATGCTCTTCGGTTCCGGCGGCATTTACGCCGAGCTGATTAAAGACGTTACGCTTAAGCTCCACCCCATTACCGATTCAGACGCCTTAGAAATGATTAATTCGGTCAGGATGTCAAAACTCTTTGACGGTTACCGCGGGTCGTCTCCCAGCGACGTTCAAGCTCTACAGGAACTATTGCTGCGCGTATCTGCCATGGTGGAAGATATTCCAGAAATCGCCGAGCTTGACCTTAACCCGGTCAATGTCCGCCCGGTGAAACAGGGCTATTGGGTCATCGACGCCAGAATAATGGTTAAGTAAAAGCCAGCGTAGAAAATAGTTCTATAATTTTTATTGATGATAGATTGAAAAGGCGTAGAATGAACAAGAACGCTTTTAAAGGGTTCGGTTAAAGCCCGAGGTAGGCTTTCTTGATATGTGCGCTGGTAAGGCAGGTAGCGCAGTCGCCTTCCATCACTATTCGCCCGTTCTCCAGAACATAAGCCCGGTCCGAAATTTCCAGCGTTTGTCTAACGTTCTGTTCGATTAACAAAATCGTGATACCCTGAGCGCGCATATTCTTGATGATTTCAAAAATCTCCATCACTACCTTAGGCGCCAGGCCGTTGGAAGGCTCGTCGATGATACACAGCTTGGGTATAGACATTAAGCCGCGCCCCATCGCCAGCATCTGTTGTTCGCCGCCGCTGAATGTGCGGGCAAGCTGGCGTTCTCTTTCCTTGAGCCTGGGGAACATTTTATAAACTGAACTTAAAGTAGTTTTCCTTTTTTTCCAGGCGTTTTTGGGATACGCACCCATCTCCAGATTTTCGCGGACGCTCATTTCGGTGAAGATTCTTCTGCCTTCGGGTATGTGCGAGAGACCTAGTTCGGCGATTTTGTACGGTTCTAGACCGCTGATTGTTTGGTTTAAAAATTCAATACTGCCGGAGTACGCGCCTAACAGTCCGGTGATGCTGCGGACCAGCGTTGACTTACCAGCCCCGTTGCCGCCGATGAGGGCGACAATCTCACCCTTATTAACCTGAAGGCTTACGTCCCACAATATTTGTATGTTGCCGTAGCCGGCGCTTAACTTATCGACTTTAAGCATCGGATTCTCCAAGGTAAACTTCAATGACCTTCTTATTGGTGGTAATTTCCTGTGGCGTCCCTTCGGCGATTTTCTTGCCGTAATCCAGCACGGTAATCCGGTCGCAGATGCCCATAATCGCTTTCATCACGTGCTCAATCATAACAACGGTGACGCCTTTTTTCTGTATCTTTTTTACCAGATCCATCGCTTCGACCAGCTCGGTGGGATTAAGGCCCGCCATAATTTCATCCAGCAGCAGAATTTCTGGCTGGGTGGCAAGGGCTCTGGCTACCTCGATTCTCTTCTGGTGCGCAAGTGTTAAGTCTCTGGCGGGGGTATTAGCCACATCGTCTAGCCCGACAAATTCCAGTAAATTTTTAATTTCGGCGTCAGTGTCCTTCTTAATTTTCCCATACGCGCCAAAGAGTAAACCAATCTTTACATTATCAACCACCGGCATGCTGCTAAATATCTTCACGGTCTGGAAAGTCCTGGCAATGCCCATACGGCATATTTTGTATGCCGGCATCCTGTTGATTTTCTTCCCCTTGAAGAATATCTCGCCGGGATTTGGCTTCAACGCTCCTGATACTAAGTTAAACAGGGTCGTTTTACCGGCGCCGTTCGGCCCGATCAAGCCTACAACTTCACCCTTATCGAGGTAGAAATCTACGTCCGATACCGCCGCCAGTCCGCCAAAGTGTATAGTGACCCCTTTACCCTCTAGTAAGTGCACGTTTAGCTCCCTTTAAACGATTCCAGATATTCTGTATCAACCCCATCAAGCCTTGAGGCATATATAAAATAGTGGCTATCAAGATACTGCCAAATATCAGCATATAGTAATTGTTCAGACTACCTGTCTGTAATACTTCCTGAACATAGGAGAAGATGACTGCACCCACAGCCGGGCCGTAAAGATTCGCCATACCGCCGAAGATAGCCATCAGCGCCGGGCTGAAAGACATCATCGGATTGAAGGCGGTGCTTGCGTCAACATAGATAGTCTTTGTTGCCATCACCACGCCAACGGTACTCATTAATGCCGCGCTTACGGCGAATATCAGCACCTTAACCATGGTGACATTAACGCCCGAATGTGCTGCGGCTTCTTCATTTTCACCAATGCTTCGCAGCGCCAGTCCGTATTTAGTATTCTTGATAAAGAACGTCACAATCATGGTAACCACAAAGATACCCAACAGGTAGTAATATATCGTCTCGTTCGATTCCAGAGCAACGAATCGGCCGCGCTGACCCAAAATGGAGGTTTCCACGTAATTGATAACCTGGAATAAAAGCAGTACCAGACCAAAAGTAAACATGGCAAAGTAAATACCTTTTAGCCTTAGTGTTATCGCTCCAACGATGAACGCAACGAGGAAGCTTGCAGCCGCGCTGACTATGATGACTGCAATCAACGGCAAGCTAAACCCTGTAGCGGGATGCAACAAAGCAGCGGCGTAAACACCAATGCCGTAAAAAGCGGCTGTTGCCAGCGAAATATACCCGGTAGCCCCGGAGAACATCACCCAGCTGACGGTTAGAATAACATAAATTAAAAAGTGAGAAAACAGCGAGACGCCGTATTCCCAGCCGTAAAACGGCATAAAGGCTAAAGCCAGCAATATCACCAGCGGAGCCGCAAAGGTTGTGCTAAGTTGTTTCCAGTTAATGTTACTCAAATTCATAGCTCTATCTTCCCATAATACCTTTTGGCCGTACCAGTAATAAAATAATAAATATTACGTAGCAGGCAGCCACGGCTAAACCCGGCTGCCAATAATTAACCGCTGTGTAAACAATGCCAATGATCAAACCCCCGATAAAACTGCCCGGTATGCTGCCGAGCCCTCCAAGCGTGATAATGACCGTAGCGATAACGGTATACTGCAAACCCATCGTTGTGGATATCGGATAGCAAATGCAGATAAGCGTACCTGCAATGCCCGCCATCGCGGCGCCAAAGCCGAAACAAAGCGCCAGTACAAAATTAATGTCTACACCCATTAAGCCGGCGGTTGCAGAGTCCTGGGCAGCTGCCCTGATGGCTTTACCGGAACGGGTGCTGGTAAGGAACAGATAAAATATAAGCCCGATGCCCACCGCGAATGCCGCGGCCACCAATCGGTTCACACGGAAATCTGAAGGACCGATGCCGAAGCTGGTGTTCAGGTATGCGAAAGCGTAAGGGGTTGAACCCCAGATAAGCACCGCAATATTCTGCACGATAAAATAAAGGCCAAAGGCCGCCAGCATCCCGTTGCTTTCAAAAACACCCGGATTCGGTGACCTCACCCTGATGCCTGTAAAAACAGTCCGATAAAGGATAAAACCGACGACGAAAAACAGCGGAGCGATCACCATCGTTGGTATCAGCGGATTAACGCCAAGACTCTGGAGCCAGTACGTCACGAAAGCCCCAAACATCATAAACTCGCCGTGCGCAATATTAAATACCCTGGCAACGCCGTACTGGAGGCTAAGCCCCATAGAGACCAGCGAATAGATACCGCCGATTAACAGCCCGCCGATGAATATGTTTAAAAATAATGCCATTGTTTTGTCTCTTAAATATCTGCGTTATTATACATTATTATCTTAAATTATACCAGCAGACTATCTGAAGGCATATTCGTTATCATTAGAGGACCGATATTTCGAATATTTCGGTATGGCCTCCAGATAGCCTGCAATTTATCTTTCTATGTGTTGCTTAAGTTACTGTGCCGGCCAATCGGGCTTCGGATAAATGAACGGAGCGGTGTTGTTAGCATCGTTGTCAACAACTTCAAAGACGCCGTTCTGCCATTGACCGATCTGACCCAGGTAGCATTCCTGAGGCAGTAAGCCGCCGCCGACGCCATTACCCTGGATATCCCAGTAGGTATCACCTAACAAAGTCTCGAAGTGGGTAGTTCTGTAAACTTCCAGAATTGCTTCGGTATCAAGGGTTCCGGCTTTCTCAATAGCCTGTTTGAGGTACTCGAGGGTCGCCTGGTAAACATCAGCGCCCCACCAGTCCATACTGGCCGGTCCGCCGACCAGCGGTTCAACTTTGGCCGCAAACGCAGCCGCTGCAGCCGAGCTCTTGGCATTCCAAGCGCCTTCGCCGCAGACGCCTTCAAGCGCCGCGCCAAACGTTAGCGGGAAGAAGCCGAAGTTACAACCAGGCCCGATTAACAAAGCCTTCGGGTTGTAATCCAACGCCATCGCTGTGAACATGAAGGGTATGTTCTGGTCCGGATAAGCGAACAAACAGAAAACATCGGGATTCAGATCTTTAGCTTCGTTGATTATCGGGTCGAAGTCGGTGATGTTGATCGGAATACTCTTAGCCTGGACGACGGTAATGCCGCGCAGACCGCACTCACTCTGCATTGTGAGGTTGTATTCAGAGCCATGCAGGTCGTTCATGAAGCAGATGTAAACTGTCTTGGCGCCTTTCTCGGCAATCAGGTCGCAGAACATGGGAATTTGATAGTGATTGGAGTAATTTAATACTGCAAACACGTAAGGCATTTCCGCTAATACCGGTTCTAGGGTGGTCGCGCCGCCTTCGCCGCAGAGCATTATCGTTTTGTTCTTGTTAGCGATAGGAGCCGCCGCAAAAAGCATCGCGGTGCCGGTGGGACCAAAGAGGAAGTTTACTTTATCCTGCGTGCAAAGCTTTTCAATGTTTCTGACGCAAGCAGCGGTGTCGCTGGCATCATCATACTCAATAAGCCTTACAGGAAGTTTTGTGCCGCCGACATCAATACCGCCGGCTGCATTAACCTCTTCAATCCATGCTTTATAAAGAGGAGCGAAGCCGTAGGTCTGGAAGCCTGCCTGCGGGCCGGTGATATCGCGGGAAGCGCCGATAAGGATTTCGGTCGCTGTGGTCCCGCCGCCGCCGCAGCTGGTAAACGCAAATGAACTGATTACAATGACTAAACAAAGGGTCAGTGGTACTGTGACTTTAAGAACCTTTTTCCACATTTATTTGCCTCTCCTTTTAAAATATTTTTTAAGCCAAAATTCTCCTGTTTTTCTCACATATACGCACCTCCCTTGATACCCATTTTTTATTTACCTTTTCGGTAGTTTAAATTAGCCTATCATACCAGCTAAAAAAATGCAACTAAATTAATAAAATCTTCGTTTATCAATTTATTTTATTTCAAATCAAAACAAAGCTATTTTATACCCAGAAATTCCATATTGTCAAACAAGTGAACTATTTATTTTTTGATTTTTAAATTTTTGAATTATTTGGGAAATATTTTCTAATGTTTTACACTTTTTTTTACCCGCCAAAGAATCAGGCTGATGATTGTCATCCCGGCCCCAGAAATGACGGCGATTAACCGCCAATTCACCGCCAGCCCCGGCGCGGTAAAAGTCGTTAACGGATCCGATGGAGCTGTCGGCGGTGGCGTTTTTACAATTAAGCACTCCCCAGTCATTACCTTCCGTGAGAGTGTGATTTTGGGCCGGCAGCTCCGCGGTACTAAGAATTGTCCCTTCGCTACCGCTTTTTTGCCCGAGTGTCCTTGGGGTTAGATTGACTCCCTGCTCCTGCCCGATGGCGCAGCGTCCCCGCAGGTCAGGCACAGCAAAATTTGATGTCCCGTTTCCGCCATACGTGATTCCGATTAATGAGTATAGCTGCTGGTAATCATTGATATTCAGAACTCGTCCGTCACACTGTATCCACTGTTTGGGTGCAAAACTAAAAGCCATCGTTCTTATCTCTCCAATATATTACTCGCCCATGCCTCTCTTTTTTCCTGGCAAAATATTATGTCAACACCTTGCCCTCTTTACAGAGTCTTCAAGGCGGTGCGTTCCATGTCCAGGTAATACCCACCGTCATTGGCCACACAAAAACCCAGTCTCTTGTAAAGATGACAGGCGGGATTATCGAACCTTACGGAAAGTCTTAAAGGCAAATGGGCTGTTTCGGCTTCTTTAATGAGGTTGTTCATGATGCACGTGCCCAACCCCTTCCTGCGGAACTCCGGCAGTAAAGAAATGTCGATTACTCTTATCTCACTCTCGCAACGGTTGATGTACAGCCGCCCCACCCTATCCTCACCGACGCATATAATGAAGTAAGCTGCATTGGGGTAACAATTATGATATTGCACGTGCTGTAGTTTAAATTGAAAGCGCAGGAATTGTTCTATCGTTACCTCGGACCATCCCGTCCGCTTCATCTCATCGCTGCGCGTGCTGGCATACACCTGATATAGAAAAGCTGTATCTTCCGCCGGTTGCAATTGATACTCATGCCCATCCATACTTTTATCCTTTTGGATAGAAGATAGCGTAAACATTAGTTACAGTTTGTATACACAGGCGTAATATAGCACACATTTGGCATTAAAACAAGCATCTGCATGCCTGTTTGTGTGCTTGAAAAAAGATAAGATATAACGTTAGGGGGGACTATATTTGGAACTTATTTCACCGTTAAAAAAGTCAGACTCTACGTCCGGACAAATCAGATAATCCCGACAAGCTTAAGAACAACGATGGCACAAACTCCAAGAATTACTAGTATCGCCGCGTTGGTAATCCAGCCAAACCGTGCAGCCAGCTTTAAACGGTTGATTATTTTCTGCCGGGTAATTCCGGCTTCCGGCCACGGATATTCGGTGCCGCCGTTAATAGCCCGGGCAATGCGCGGTATCACAATATCTTTGTTAGCCCAGTAAGACGTATGGTCGAACAATATATTATCAGTACAAATAACCCTTCTTCGTTTAAGCTGTTGTTCCGGGTCAATTCTGGCTTGTTTTACGATGTCGTCGGTTATATTGCCGGCCGGCACCGGGTCGCGCCGCGCGCATATGTCCAGCCAGAAAAACTTGTCTTCCAGCGTCTGATTTTGCTTTTTGCCGCCTTCTTCATAACCGGTTATCTCTTTAGCTAATGACCGCTTGAATTGCTCCTGAGCATAACTGCTCGATTTCCTGGCTAGACGGAATACCTGGTTGATGCCGCTGCCCACGCTGACAAATGATATTTTCTTGCCCTTGCCCAGCGACTCAAGACACTTTACTTCCTCGGCAACTTTGCCTCCCTCTGCCAGCGTATCATACGTCACAACGCATCCCATCGAATGTGCGATGATGGTGATATCTTTAACCTCACCGTATTGATCGTTCAACATCGCGATGACGATATTCTCCAGGCGCGCCCTGGCGTTGCCCGACCACACCCCATGTTCAATGTATTTCTCAACATCACCCAGGCTGTTACTTAAGAATGGGTCGAGTTTCCTTATCAGCTTCAATATGCTTTCTAGCGGCCCTACGCTGGGCAGGTAATGACACAGCCAGACCAAAAGCAGCACCAAATATGTAAAAGGCACCAGTAGAAAAAGTCCCAATGACAACAATAATGACTTAAAAGAAAGCTTGCTACATGAAACTTTTTGGTATTTTTTAGCGGTCCAAGGCTGCTGTCCGGGATGCCGCTTCCTTTCATACTTCATATCCTTTTGGTTGATGAAGCCATCATTAGCTGGGTCTTTGGTAATGCCTTCAAAAATGAATTTGATTTGATTACGAAGATTTTGTTTTAACAGCCACCACAATACATTGGCGGCCTTAGGGGCCGGAAAAGCATCATCCCAGAAAGCCTCTTTACAGACCCAAATGGCTTTTTCGCCGGTTGGGGATGTGATATTAAGTGTTACCGATGGCGGGGTTCCGTCAAGATTAACGTCGCGCCGGATTTTTGGGTCTTTTCCATGTGAACGCGACTCCATGAGTGCATCCGCCAGTGAATTCGTCAAATCGGCCAGAAGGTCACCGCGTTTCATGTTGTCACCAATGCCGTGGATGACAATAACCCCATGACTTCCCGGTGATAAAACCATTTAATTTTCTACCTTCCTGGTGCCTTGGCTTTTATCAAATCAGGTAATCAACACCCTGATATTTATTTTGTGCGCAATAATACTATACTTGCAACTACTAACTGTCAATAGATTGGCAATTTACGGTCAGAAGTGACGCAAATTATAGTTATGCAGTAATTGATGAGATATTGGTAAAAATAAATCAGTATACCAATAGATTGTGGTGAAATTGGGGTTATAATG
>Ga0265297_10002569_pt1 | contig 36252 bp, 37 predicted proteins | sample Munlanlwell13791_FD_192502 | JGI IMG/M metagenome (GOLD analysis project Ga0265297, IMG submission 192502) | Leachate microbial communities from a municipal landfill in Southern Ontario, Canada - Leachate well 137-91 | ecosystem: Engineered > Solid waste > Landfill > Unclassified | place... | reverse complement strand
TCAGATGAGGAATAACGCAAAACGAACACGAAAAGGCACAGCCCAGCGACGTCCGAAGAGAAGCCACCTGAGGGAACATGGTCTTGAGCCTTCCGGTATCGCTGGACGTCCAGACACAAAAGTAACGCGAGCGGTCCACCAATTCCCGGCGAGGCAAAGGGATCTCCTCGGGCTCCGGATGGGCCGGCGGTAAAATTCCGGCCTTTTCCGCGAAGCCGGGGTCCCGCGGAGAGAGAACACAATCACCGAAAAATAACTTTTCGTTATTTTTAAACCGGCGCACGATCTCCCCCATCACCTTGCCTCCTTCTCCCCGGACGATGATATCCATATCCGGGACGGCAAAATCCCGGGGCAGGAGCGTGGCGTGTATGCCGCCGACAACAGTCCGGATTCCGGGATCGGCCTTTTTCGTTATGCCGGCCAGGCGCTTAACGGCCTCCACCTGGGAACTGTATCCGCCGAAGCCGACCATATCCGGGCGCCACACCTGCAGCGTTTGACGAAATACCATAAGCGGGTTTTTCTCCAGGCTGAGATCCAAGATCTTGATCGCATTATCATCCGGGATCCCTCCGGCGACGATCTCCAACCCCAGAGGCTCCAGGTGCAAAAAACCTTCCTGCAACCTGCGGGAGATCAAAAGTTCCGGATACGGCCTGGTTAAAAGAATACGCATCAAACCTCCAGAGATAAGCCTCCCGGCGAAATCCACCGAAGCCCGGCGTTACGCCGGGACGGAAAAAGATAATTCCGCCGCGGCAATTCCGGCCTGCTCTCCTAAAGATAGACAGGTGCCGGCAACCCGGGTGGACCCCAGCGCCTGCGGGTCCGCCGAGATACAGCGCCCGGCGGCCAGGAGATTCCCAATATTCTTCGACCTGAGGCAACGCAAAGGTATTTCATAATATTGCCCGGGTCTTAAATACTGATACCGCGGGCCGGCCTTACGGTCCCACAATTCTATCGGCCAGGCGCTCTTGACCACTCCGTCGCTGAATTTTCTTCCGCGTAAGACATCCCCGGCGGTGAGGGTATATTCTCCCCGGAGGCGGATTCCTTCCCGCTCAACCGGGAGAGGAGAAAATTCCGAGATAACCGCGGCCTTAAATTCGGGCAATTTTTCTTTAAGACAGCCAAAGGCCTTTCGCGCCCGGGCCTTAAATTGTTTGGGGCTCCGGCCCGCGGGAATATTCAGGCGGATGATCCCCTCCCCGGGGCGATACCAATCTGCATAGGTCGCGAATTTCAGATGATACGGAACTTTTATCGGCAACATTCCGGATGGGTCGTCCACTCCCTTGACCCGGAAGCTGAAACCGGCAAGCTGGCGACGGGATGAGGCCGCCAGGCAATACCACGCGCGGCTTAATCGGATGACCACTCCCTCGCCGCTGGCATCGACAACCGCCCGGGGGAATATTTTTATCTTCCGGTTTCCGCTCTGGGCGAGCACCTCCCGGATGGCCCCCCGGGCCCGCGTCAGGGCATAGACCCGGCAATTAAACAACGCCTGAAAATTTTTTCTGCGCTTTATCCGCGCGTGGATCCAATCCCGCAAATCTTCGCGCCGAAAAGCAAAAACGCCTACCCGGCCCAGGGATATTTTCCGGTTTCGCCGATCCATCCGCCGCAGATCCGAAACCAATTCGCGCGCGATCCCGGAATTTATCGTCGCGGATCCCGGATGCGAATATAACCCGCAGAGATACCGGTGCATTCCCAAGACAACCGTTCCTCCGGCAAAATCATTCTGCTCCAACAGGAGCGTGCGGGCCCCTTTCCGGAAAGCGGCCATGGCCGCGGCGACCCCGGACACCCCGGCGCCGACGACCAGCACATCACATTTTATTTCCCTATTGCTCATGGCCGGTATCCTGAAGCTCTCTTAATATCCCTTGTGCCTCTTCTTCGCTTAAAACTCCCTCAAGATAAGAAAGAGTCAGATTGATCCTGCCTTTGAACTGATTGAGAAATATCCCCACTCCCGGCGGATTCGGCACCCGCGGAAGATGAAAGATGTTGCGCACCCCCCGCCCCATAAAACCATCACCGCTATACGCGCTGTTCACGAAAGAAAAGGCAAAGGCGGGGAGAATTTTTCTGGATGAAATTTTCATAAAAAAATCCGTCAGCGGCAACGGGACAATACGCAAAAGAAGACTTGCCTGCGTTAGCGCCTCCGGCAAACCGTTTTTTACCTGCGCGTACATCTGCTCTTTTATGCTCGCCAGCAGGAGCGCGAAATCATGGACCTTGTCGGCCTCGATTTTAAAAAACAAAAACGACAGGTGATTAAAGAACAACTGCTCGCCGGATTTCTCCGGCAGGCGGGCATCAATGGAAACCGGGATCAGGTAGACACGTCCGGGGATATGCCTGGCTGCAAAAATACGGTGCATGACCTGCACGCTCCTGGCCAAGGCATAAGGCATCAGCATAAGATATCCGGCCTGGGCATAGGCGTTCTCGACAAAAAGATCAGCCTGAGCCGGAGCAAGGTGGGCGATCTTTAATTTGCAGACCCGGCTCTTCCAAGATACCGGGAACGAACGGGAGGCCTCCCGGGTCAGGCTAAGGAACATCCGGTTGACCTTGCGGCCGGCCTGAAATTTTTCTTTCCAGTGATCAAGATGCGGAGGCTCAGCCTGCCGGACATCCGGGAAGCCATTTTTCTGGTAATAACGCTGAAAATAATCCAATAATGTTTCCGCGCCGCGGGCATCCAGGATACGGTGATCGAAAGTCATAGCCAAAAAATTCCGCGCCCCAGAGCGCAGAAGAGTGAAAGACAGATGTTCCCACTCCGCCGGAAAAGGCGTATTTATCTGCGCCTCCAAAGGCGGCAAGACGCCGGGCTCCTCCGGCGCGCGTATCATACTGAGCCGGGGATGCGGTATGAGTTTTTTATCCGGCACCTTCCAGTAAGGGCACAGGTTAAGATCACGCCGGGCCCGGCCTCCCAGCAAAGGAAATTGCCGTAAAAATCCGTACAGGGCCCGGCGTAAAACCGCGCTGTCAATCTCCCCGTCTAATTCTAAGACCACCTGGGAAATATGGCCTATCCCGCTGCGGGCCTTGGCGGCATGATCCAGGGAATTCATGGCCCAGTCAATTCCGCTCAGATACCGTTTCATCCTTTCACCTGACTGATGCATTTCGCCAGGGCATGGATCGTCCGGAAATCATCCCGGGTCATCCCTGACTCCATAAGTTTTATTTTGAATTCCTTCTCGATAAAGACCAGGAGCTCAACAAACCCCAGGGAATCCACCCCCAGGGTGTGCAGGGGAGCATCGGCCTTTACCTGGTCCGCGCTGACCGACAAGATGGCGGCAGCCTGACGGGTTAACACAGCTTCAATATCTTTCGTGGTCATTTTATCTTTGTTCACTCTTTTTCCTTTTTAGGAGCGCTGTGCTCGATGGCAATTAAGCGGTTATCCTTGAACACGGCCCGAAAACTGACGAACCGGTTATCCCAATACGCCCAGGTATCACTTTTAAGATCCGGAGTCCGGTGGCTCGGCGGATATCCGTAAGCCATCAAGACCGCTTCCTTGCTCATTCCCTCGGCGATCGTGCCTTTCTTAATGTTCTCTTTTTCCTTCGCGTTGAATTTACTAAAGAAAATGTTCAGCCCTCCGGTCGGATTATCTTTCGAGAAATAGCGGTCAAATAATTCCGGCAACTTAATGGTGCTGTATTTAGAAGAGTTCAAAAAAACCAGCGTTACCCCGGATTCAGTGGTAAATTTGATCTTGTCCTTCTTGCAAAGGTCGATCTTGACTTTCGTGCCGGCCGGGATCATCGTTCCCTTATGATAGTTGACGCTTATCGGCTTTTCCGCGTCTTCATACCAGATGTTTGCCGTGGTATAGTAGGTTTCCCCCTCGGGGGCAGCCGCCTGCGCGGCGCTGGCCGCAAAACCACAAGCCAAGACCAACACCACCCCCACGACGAGCTTTTGCCTAAATCCCATATCCCTCTCCTTTCTATTTCTTAAGACGAATTTCGATTCTTTCTTTCCTGCACCCATACCTGACGCAATGAATCGTTTTTATCGCGGCAGATTGCTGCAGCTGACTTATATTGAACCCGTGCGGATTATCCCGCGCGGGAGAAGCATAATAACGCTGGCCCTTGAGCATCAGCGCCGCGGCAGCACAACTCAAACCACTCACCGTTGGGATACTGCCGAATATCGGGGTGTAACTGGAAATCGCGGCGCCGTTTTGGGCCTCCCGGCGGTACACCTCTTCGCTTCCGGTCATGCCGTCGCAATCCAGGATACGCATATCCGCGGCCGGCGCATTCTCGCCGGGAAACGCCGAGATCGAACAATATCTTCCGGGAGTTTCATTGTTGCTGACCAGAAAAAACGCGCTCCCTTCACCGGGAACGGCGGCCGGCTCTTTCGCACAAAGAAAAGGGCGGATGATGCCGTCACCGGCCACGCGTAATTTTTGCCCGCAGATATATTCCATGACTCCGCCGCACTCATCGGCGCTCCCCACGAGAACATATTGACAGCGCCCGCTCTTGAGCCAGGTCTCCGCAAGTATCAGCCCCTGGGAAAAAGAATGCGCGAACCGGGTCAGGGTCAAAGTCGGGCCGCGGCTCTGCAAGACAAAGGCGATGTAGGAAGCGGCGGCGTTGTGGACAGAGTGCGAGAATATCGTCGGGGAAACATTCGCATCGCCGTAATCGAGGATATCATCCAGGAAACGAAAGGTGGTAACCTGCGGACCAAAGGCGGTGGTCAGGATGATCCCCAGCGAATTTCTTGCTTCCTCGCCGAGGCCGCTGTCCGCGAACGCGTCGTGCGCGGCCAGGCAGGCCATCTTGCTGAACTTGTCCGCGCGGCGCATTTCTTTTAAAACTGATCTATCTCTTAAGGCCTCTTCCGGAAGGGAATACACCGCGCCCTCCGGCAAGACCCATCCCTCGCCCAAGGCCTTTTCCAAAGACTCTCTTCCCCGCCCGCGGTGAAACATGATTCCCATTCCCGCAATGTTCATGAATTCATTTACTCCTTAGCGATAACAATGGCCGAATTATTTCCGCCAAACGCCAGCGAAGTCGATACCGCGCAGGGCCCGCTGACCGTTGTCTTTTGAGTTACCGGTGAAAAGCCGATCGCGTCATCCGGTTGGACAAAACCCGCGCTGGGCGGGATCCATCCCTCGCGCAATCCTAAAGCCGAAAAGACCGCCTCCAACCCGCCGGCGGCGCCGAGGGTGTGCCCGGTATAACCTTTCGTAGAAAGGAATTTCACTCCGGCGCCGAAGAATTTCCCCAGGGCTTTGCCTTCGACGAGATCGTTGTCCAGAGTCGCCGTCCCATGGGCGTTGACGAAAGCGACTTGCCCGGGATCGATCCCGGCTTCCCGCAAAGCAAACGCGAGGGCGGCCGCAAGGCCGCTGCCATCCGGACGGGGCGCTGTCAAATGATACGCGTCGGCGGCCAGGCCGTAACCGCGCAAATACAGCCGCGCGTCCCCGCCCCTTCGACGGAAGACCTCCTCTTTTTCGATAATGATCACGCCCGCGCCTTCGCCCAAATTCAATCCGGAGCGCTCCCGATCAAACGGCCGGCAGGGCGATTCGCTGACCACGCCCAGCGCGCCGAAACCCGCCAAAGGGACGCGGTTCAATTCATCCGCCCCTCCGCACATGACGGCATCGCACAGATCCGCCTTTAACCAGGATAACCCCGCGCCGATGGCGTCCGTCCCGGAGGAACAGGCGTTCACGACGGTGACAACCGGGCCGTGCGCGCCAAACTTGTCCGCGACTGCCTCGGCGAGATTACTTTTCAGATAACGGTCCACCGAACGCATGGGCGCGCTGCCCCGGGATCGATATTCACCGTAAAAATCCGTATCGTTTAGCTGGCTGGCCACGGTCGTTCCCAGGCAGACCCCGATGCGCAGGCCGCGGGAATGATTCTTCAGCCCGCTCCCGTCCCAGGCCTCACCGGCCGCGATGAAGGCCAGCTCTAAAGTCCGCATAGTTTCCCCGTCGGCATGCGGCCCGCCCCTGACCTCAAAGACCGGATATTTCAGCGTGGTCGCGAATAACGACACCGCGGAACATTCCCGGGCCCCGGAGGAAAAATGCTCCAAGGTTTCGGGAATATTTCTTCCGCAGGCCGAGATCACTCCCATACCGGAGATAACGATGCCTGGGCTTCGCATATTTATTTCTTTTTGTTTTCCAGAATATATCTGGCCAGCGTGTCGACCGAATAGAATATCTTTTTCCCCTCATTCATATTCTTGACATCCAGGTCAAAATTCCTCTGCAGAAGCACCACGATCTCGACGGCGTCCAAGGAATCCAGGCCCAGCCCTTCCCCGAAAAGGATCTCATCGTCCTTGATCTCTTCGGGCTTGATATCCTCAAGCGAGAGGCTGGTCACCAGCAATTCTTTCAATTTCTTTCGGATCGCGGCCAATTCCTTTTCCTGCATTTCATCCATAACAAGCTCCTTCCTATTTTTTCCAGATATCCGAGAATAAAAAACACTGATACGGGTACTCTTGAGTATATTTGTCCAGAACAACGGCAAACGCCTGCACAAAACCGCGCAGCTCTTCCCTTTTAGAAACCCGCGCCGGGCCAACCGGCCGGTTCCCGTCCGCGGATACGTCGGGGCGCGGATGACGCGGCACGTTTTGATAACGCGGATTGAAAACATTGCGCACATCCACCAGGTATTTTTTATAAGCGAGCCGGGAGGTCAATAAGACCACCACCGGACAATCCGCGGCCGCCGCGATGGTGAACGCCCCGTAAGGGAGATAGGCCTTATCACCCAGAAAATCCACGGCCAAACCATCGAAACCGTATTTACGGTCACCCATAATGGAAACAATGTCCCCGGCTTTCAGGGCGTTCATGATCTGGATCACGCCGTCCAATTCCGCCTCCGGCGATATCACCCGGATAAAATCATCCGGGCGGCTGATATTCAGCGAACGCTCAACCGCGGGATTGTCCTCCGGGCGCATCACCAGATGCACCTTGCGGTTTAAATTTTTCAAAGTCGTCAGGGCGATCTGCCAGTTGCCGACATGGGCCGTTAGCAGGATAAAGCCTCCGCTTCTCTGACGCAATAACTCGTCGAGCTGTTCCATCCCCACGACCTGAACATCAAAAGCAGCATGACCGCTAACCGCGGCGTAACGGTCAATGAGCTGTTGGCCTTGGCTGATAAAAAGACGATAAACCTGCAGGCGGGCGCTTAAAAAATTTTTTCCCGGAAATCGCCTTTTGATATACGCCAGCGCGCCCTGGGTCGCCTGACGGTCAAACAAAAGATAATGCAGACAGACCAAATACAGAAAACTGTAAGCGGCCCGCAGGCCAAAAATCCGAAAGACGCCCCGGAAGAACCAGAAACCCAAGGCATTCCCCCTTTTTTTGACAACGATCTTCTCTCCCTTATTCTCCGGCATAAGCCAGGTTCCTCTTCTCTATTCTTGCCGCGAAAAAAAATACCGCCGCTCCGATAATCACCGCCAATACCGGGGCCAGGATCAACGAGCCCAAGAACCACTCATACACTCTTTGCGGAATTTCCTTAAAGATCGTCGTAAAGGATATCTCGGTCAACCAACGCTTATAAAGCATAAAATGCCCCAGCTCGATACAGGCCGCCGGGACCAGCGGCGGCATACACAAATTCTGAATGGCCACGGCCATGACTTTATTAAGATGCAGACGGCTGGTCACATAAATGGTCGTCAGGATATGCACGGAAAGCAACGGCAACACACCCAAAAAAATCCCCACCCCCGCCGAGACAGCCAACCCCAGAGGAGTGGCGTTCTCCCTTAACAGGGACTTGAGCAATTTGACCGGATGCAAGATCATATCGCAATCGCCCTTGGTCTCCGGCGGCTTGATGAGCCGCGGATACGACAGCGGCAGCAGCCTTCGGCCGATCAACCGCAGGTGCATCAAAGTGATGCGCAGATTATCCCTCACCGGGCGGAAACTGCTGACCCTTAAGGCCTCCGGCGGATAAAACACTTTCACCGGGACCTGTCTTAATTTAAGGCCGGACCAGGCCCCCCGGGTAAGCACTTCGATCTCAAAGTCATAATGCCGGCCGTCCAGCTTCATCCGGGAAAGATATCCGACGGGATAGGCGCGGAACCCGCTTTGCGAATCATTTAGCGTTTGTCCGGTCTCCAATTGCAGCCAAAAATTGGAAAAGGCGCGGCCGAAACGGCTTCTCTGCGGGATATTGGCACAGCGGAAATCCCGGCTGCCCACAATGATCGCTCCGTCATCTTCGGCGAGGAGCGGAATAAAGCGCTCGATATCATCCGGATCATGCTGGCCATCGGCGTCAATCGTCATCATAAATTCCGCTTTGTTTCGCTGCAGGTGCTCCAGCGCCGTGCGCAGGGCCATGCCCTTCCCCAAATTCTTCGCGTGGCGGATAACGGCGATATCCGTTCCCGCGAACAGTTTCTCCACATCCGTGTCCGTGGATCCGTCGTCAACCACCAGGACATGCTCCAGCAGCTTGCGGCATCGCGAAGCGACCGCAAAAACGGTTTTCTGATTATTAAAAACCGGTATCACCACCCATATGCGTGATCTGTCCATAGGATTATTTGACGGCCTTACCGGCTCTACTGTTACGCCGGCTGCCGCCCGGTATAAGCATTTCCCAAAGCGAACCGGAATAGCCCAGCTTATGCAAGAACGCGAGCGTGTTATCCAAAATATCCGGCGGAAAAACGCAATGGCGCACTTCGCGGAATGCCTCAGTAAGGGTCTCTTCCAGCCATTGACGTTCCAAAAGCGGCGAAAGATAATAAACCGGCTCAAGCAAATCCTGTCCGGCGGAGATGATCTTTTCTTTTTCCGCCAATTTGGCGAGTGGGGTATCCGGAAGGATGCGAATTCCCATAAAAATAAAAGACACGGTCTTTTTAAGGCTCAGGATATTCCTTACCCCCTCCAAAGTTGTATCCTGAGTCTCGCCGGGGCAACCGAACATGAAATAATGCGCCGTGGCCACCCCGCATTCCGCGAAAAGGTCATTGCAGGCGGCGATATCCGCAAAAGTAAAAGACTTTCCCATCTTGCGCAGGGTGATATCGCAAGCCGCGTCCGCGCCGATCTCCACCGCCTTAAGGCCGGTCTCTTTCATTAAGAAAATAATCTCTTTGGTCAAACCCTGCGGCTTAAAGAAGGCCGTCCAGGGAACCGTCAACCGGCGTTTTTTCATCTCTTTTAAGACAGAAAGATAATGGCCCTCATCGTCGTTAAAAAGGGAATCGGTAAAAAATATATACTTGGCGTTATGTTCATCCAATAAATTCCGGATATCATCAACGACCAGTTCCGGGCGCCGCGGGCGCAGCTGCCGGCCTTCCAGCACAGGATAAGAACAGTAAGCGCAGGAATGGATACAACCGCGCTTAGTCTGCAGGGAAGCCACATTGCCGCTTTGAAGATAAAAATTCATGATCTCTCGGTCATAGAAAGCGGACGGTATCTGCCTGTCCAAAAGATGCGAGCGCGAGCGCAGGATTTTCTCCGAAGGGTAAATATCCTTAGCCGCGTTATCCAGAAAATCCACGAACAGTTTCTCGCCTTCTCCGACGATGCCAAAGTCCGCGCCGGTCACGCGCAGGATCGCTTCGGGAAGGATGGAAAAACCCGACCCGCCCAGGATGATTTTCGCCGGGCTCACCCGCTTAAGCCCCTGGACGATATCGCTGACCGCGTCAATGTAGCGCTGTTCGTTCAAGAGATTGACGTTGTCAATGTTGCGTATGGATATCCCGATGGCCTGCGGGGAAAATTCCTTTACCCGGGCTAAGAGGGTTTCCATCGACCGGCCGCTCGCCAGGAAATCAAATTGCCTGACCTCATGGCCCGCCTGATGCAGGCTGGCCGCCACCATGCTTAGGCCCAGCGGATAAACGGAATACGGGGTGCTGGCGATATTCGACGATATTAATAAGACCTTCAAACCTCTCCCTCTTTCTTCCCCCATTTTTGCCGGGAATTTAATCTGCGCCGGCGGTAGGTGCCGTCCTGTTTTTCTTTTTCCATCACCCGCAAATACAGCTTGGCCATCTTGACCTCTTTGCTGAAATCCCCGTAAAAGGTATTCCAGGCATATTCATACATCTTTTGCAATGATTCCGCGCTCATCAAGGCCGGCTTAAAAACCACTTCCCCGCCGGTATATCGTATCCAATCGTTATGGAGGATGCGCCCTTCTTCCGCAAACTTCTGGCGTATCGGTGTATGCGGGAAAGGGGTCAGGATCGTGAATTCCGCCAGATCCAAATTAATCTCCAAAAGAAAATCCACCAGCCGCTTGATATAATCCTCGTCGTGATTATCCATGCCTAAGATCACCGTGCCTTCCACTCCGATACCCCGTTCCTTAAGGCGGGATATCCTCCGGCGGATATGGTCGGAGGTGTCCACAATCGCCTGATACACATACCAACATCCGGCCTTTACCGCGAGGTCCAGGATTTCATCATTATCTTTGATCGGATGCGATACCCATTTCTTTTTAAGCGGGGCAATGGCTTTGAATAAGGCCTTCTCCCATTCATCATCCTGGGCGAGAGAATTATCCACCACAAAAAGCCGGTTATTATCAATCTCCTCCAATTCCCGGACAACATTCTCAAACGGGCGCGGCCGGAATTTGCATCCCCCCAGATACGGGGTGCAGCAAGGAAAACAATTGAAACGGCACCCCCGCGACGCGTGCACCAGGTCAACCATCTGAACCCCCCGGAAATTATAGAGTTCGCGTTTCAGGATATCCCGGCGGGCAGTCCCGATCAAATGCGTATCGGGAAAATCGTGCAGGAACTCATAGCGCCTCTTGAGGCGGCCTTCCCGGAAATCCTCAAGGACATTCTCCATGCGCCCTTCCGCTTCCCCCAGGAAAACACTATCGGCATGTTGGAGGGTTTCTTCCGGGTGCAGCATGGTCGCGATCCCCCCGAAGAGGACCTTTTTTCCCATGGACCGGTAACGGTCGGCGATCTGCCAGGCACGCGGCATCTGGCAGGTCAGCATGACCGACAGACAGATCAAATCGCCTCCGTCGGAGAAATCCAACTCCTCCACGTTCTCATCGCAGAAAGACAATTCCACGTCTTTCGGAAGCGTGGCGGCAAAGCAGACCGGGCCGTGCGGGGGAAGATTAAATTCCGGCTGATTCTTCAGTTTCGGCCATTTGGGATAAATGAGTTTTATGCGCATATCGCCTTTCTATGAAATAAAAAAACAGTTCGCCTCTTTCGTATTAAAAATGACCGCCAGCATCCCCGGGGCCTCCCGGCCGCTGACCAGAGACTCCGCCTGAGCCAACAATTCTTCCTCGGGGCGCGTTTTATTCCTGACATACACCAACGGCCCCTGCAAACCAAAATGGATAGCGGCCTCGGCCAAGGGGCTTGAAGGCAGGGTATAAATAAAAAGATTTCCCCGCCCAAGCTTTCTGCCGGCTTGCGCGTAATCCGTAAAGTAGGCCAGGTTGGCGGCAAGCGCACCGTCGGGGCTCGTCCCCAGCAGTCCGATATCCTGTTTCTTTTCTCGGGAATAAGGCATGCCGGCATCATATAAAGCCAGGGCCGCGGAAAGGGCCACCAGCTTCGCGGCCGGATCAAAACGGGCAAAATTCTCGATCGCGCCGTTTAAGATCCCTTCTTTTAAAAGCTGAGAACACAGAGATCTTAGATCCGTGAAGGTCCGCTCAAGACGCCGGTGGGCACAACCGAACTTAGCTTCTTTGATCCAACCGCATCCTTTTATCATTTTACGGGATTGATTCATCATCCTATTCCAGGCCCTGAAACTCCACTCGCGCCTTTTGTATAAAGTCATCCATGACCATCCGGAAAACCTTTTTCCAGTTGGCCTCATTTCCCGACTGGCAGACATTTCTTGCCGTGGCCGTGATAACGATGGGATTATCTTTCCTGGGTACCGTTATCGTATGCGTGGTCGTGATCTCGCTTTTTAAGGAAATCGCCCAAACCCCCGGCACGAACCAGCCCCAAAATTTATCAACTGAAATATCCATAATGATCGCATCCGGCCTAGCCTCCTGCGGCGTATTAACCACATCATAACCCAGAGAGTAAAGCGCATTTCTGGTCACGTCATACACGCTTTTCTCGACGCTCTGTCCTTCATCAAGCAAAATATCCCCCAAGGCCTTGCCGTAACCGTTGCGTTTTCTGGCAATGGCCCGGCTTTTGACTTCCGCGGTCGCGTTCTTTAATCCGCCGGAGCCCAAAGAAGGAATATCCGCGCTGATCGGATTATCCTGGAACTGACGATTATCCGTAATGGAACGGATGTAGACCTGCTTGCCGTTAGACATCGCCGGGGTCACTTCCGGCACCTTGATATTCAAATACCCGCGATTCGTCGCGCAACCGGTAACGCCCATGATGAGCGCAGCGACGACCCCAAACCTCAGGAATTTTGTCATAAGACCCTCCTAGTTTAATGTTTCAATATTAACGCCGCGTTAACTCCGCCGAAACCGGAATTATTGAGCAAAAGAAAATTTTTCCGGAGCGCGCGCTTATCCAAAGACACCCACCCCTCTGCCTCAGGATCAACCTCTTGCAGGCCCACGGTCGCGGGAATGATCTTTTCCCGTAAAACCTGGAGCGCGATAAGTGTTTCCATTAAGCCGGCCGCGCCCATCGTATGGCCCATGGCCCCTTTTATGGAATAAAGCGGAACCGGCTGATCCCCAAAAACAGTTCGGTAAGCCTTCATCTCCATGGAATCATTGTAGAGCGTTCCGGTGCCGTGGCTGGAAATGCATCCGACATCCTGGCTCCTAATCCCGGCCTTGTTCATCGCCTTTTGGATGGCCAGGCTTAAACCGGCGCCGTCGCGCGAAGGCCCGGTCATATGATTAGCGTCCCCGGCCTGCGCCCAACCAGCCACCTCCCCCAAAATATCTCTGGATTCTTTTTCCGCCCTTTCCCGGCTCATTAATAAAATAAATCCGGCTCCTTCTCCCAGGCTTAAACCCGCGCGGTTCTTGTCGAACGGTTTGGCCTTTCCGGGATCAAGCGCCATAAGAGAAGAAAATCCGGAAAAGACAAACTCCGTCACCGCGTCGGCGGCAACCACGAGGGCACAATCACCTTTCCCGCTTTCGATAAATCCGGCGGCAAAACCGATAGCGATACTGGAAGAGGCGCAGGCGCTGGAAATGATCTCCCCCTCCCCGGAAACTCCGGTTAACCGCCTTACTTTCTCGAGGAGAAAATCAAAATTGCTTTTCGCGGCATCATCCGTCCCTTGTAAGACCTGCCTCTCCAGCAAATCGATCTCTCCGGTCGTCGTGGCCAGAATAAGCCGGGCATCCGCCGGGATGAGGCCCCGAGAACTTTTCAAGAGCGGCTCTAACATTTGCATGACCAGAGAATCCTCATCGGGATATTTCAGCTCGCTAAGGATGGCGGCATTCTCACTCTGAAATGACTGCGCCGGAAATCTCTTCACCTGCGTGATTGCACTCTGCCCGTTGAGGATCCCTTCCCAGGACAGCTTGATCCCCCGGCCAAAAGCGCTGAGGAGATCCCCGCCGACAATCACCGGCCTTATTGGAGGCATTGGAATTCTCCCGCCTGCCAACGTTTACGCACCTTTTCCACAAGCTCCGGCGTGGCGACATAAAATTCTTCCGTCCGGCTGTCAATGAACATCTGAATTGCATACGCCGTCGTAACCAGCGTACCGTCCGTTTTCCGAATCTCATATTCGCTTAATAATTTCGCGCCCTCGGACCAGGGCAGCGAAGCCTTGACCGTAAACTCCTCATCCAGGCGCAAAGGCTGATAGTAATCCACATGGAACTGCACGATCGGCGCGCGCAGGTTGGCCGCGTAAAAATCCTGATAGGATAATCCGCAGCGGCGCCCCAACTCCTGATAGGCCTCCTCAAAATAAAGCGGATAACGCCCATACCAGGTTATCCCCAAGACATCCGCCTCGCTTAAAGACACCCTTCTTTGAACAGCAAAAGATATCGGTCCCGGCGAGCCCTTGATCAGCGGAAAATATTTTCCGTTCTTGCTTCTGGTCATAGAAGCTCCTTCGCATCACAGAAAGTCACCCTCAACTCAATGCTGGCGATTTTCTTCTTCGCGTCAGATATAACGGCCTTGAACAGCGTATCATCGCCTCCCTGTGCCGACCGGGAGACGTTAAAGACAATCTCCTCGTTGCACGTCACCGGCGCGAGGAATTTCGCGGAGATGAGCTCTTTAATCCGCGGCTTCTTTTTTGTCGCCGCCTCAAGCAGGCAGATGACCGCCTGGACCTTGCACACCCCAGGCAGGATCGGCCTTCCGGGGAAATGCCCCTTAAAACCAATAAAATCCTCGGGAAAATTGAACAAGGCCCGGATATCCCCCGGGTCAGCGAAAGTTAAATCTTTCATACATCCTTTGATCGCTTGGGTTAATTTACTCAATTTTGATTATCTCCTTTAATTTAACGGTCAGAATATAATGATGGGCATGATGCCGGAATATAATTTCGGCCGGGATGACTTTCCCGCCGCGGAAAACATATTCATAATAAAAAACGCTCCAGAGTTTATGATTGTTTTTATAAAAATGCTTTTCAATAAGCAGGTTGTCTTCCCCCGCAAAAACATAATCCAAAAACCCGTCCGGAACGGGCGCGCGGAAAACGATCCGGTATTGGCCCACGATCACCTTCGAATCCGGCGGAGGCAGGCAATCCAGATAGATATTCTTGATGTCCTCGCCGGAGGCCTTGGCGAAATCACCGTGCTTGGCCAATTCGGGGAAGACATAGCGGGCGTCAACCGTTCCATTAGCAAAATCCAGCTCGAATAATTTTACCCCCAGAGGATTAAGGCCGGCCACGGTAAAACTTTTCTTAAGGGTATCAACCCGCAGGGGTCCGAAAGAAGAAAATTTCATCCAGCGATACCCAAAGACCGACGAGTTGGTCACTTCAAACCGCTGTGGCCATTTCCGCGCGAAATCTTCCCGCAACTTAGCCGGATCACGGTCCGCAAGCGGCACATAACTCACGCGTTTAAAAGGCACACTGCTGCATCCGCACAAAAACAATACAAAAAAAATGATGCCGGCCTTCTTGCTCAAATCCATACCCTCCTCACGACCCACGCGCGGTATAGCGCCGGAAGGATAAATTGAGAGGACACAAAACCCGCCAGAAGCCCGGAGACCAAGGTCAATCCGATGGAAAATAAGACCGGATGACTGGCAAAGAGCAACGAAAAAGCGCCGACCAGCGTCGTCGCGGCAGACATCCAAATAGCCTTGACCGTACCGATCTGCAGAGCATGCTGATAGCTATAAAGCATAAAAACACCGTAATCAATGCATAACCCCACCACCACCATCGAGGCGATGAGCGAAGCGGCATTCATGGGCCGGCCGAGCATGGCGAATATCCCGCAAACCGCGATGACCGCGCTGACCACCGAAACCAAAGATATCAAGGTCAGCTTGAAATCCTTAAGTAAAACAAAGGTCAAAATCAAGATCAGCGCCGCGGCGACAGCGGACAAGAACAGGATTTCTCCGGCGATGGCGGTGGAGATCGCCCGGGAAAGGGAGTTGCGCGAGACCACAAACGCTCCGGGATGCTCCTTGTTCACGGATCGCATCTTCAGCAGGTACTCCTCCTCATCCGGAAAAAAAGAAATGACCCGGACGCCGTCCGGCTTTTCGATAACAAATCGTTCCTTGAGGCGTTTAAAAAATTGGAATTTTCCCGGATCCGCGCCGATGTTCAAGCCTTCGTATAAACCGTCAAAAAACGGCTTAAAGGCGTCTTTGCTGAAGTTATATTTCGCCCCGGCCCAATCGATCAGCATCCCCAGCCTGACCTCCCGGCCCTGCCTCCAAAATTTCTCCCAAGCCAAAGCATTTTCGGCCCGCGTCTTGGCCGAAGGCCAGAGCGAAACGAAATTCACCAGATTCTCCCAGCCGACCTCTTTAACGACGGACTCCGCCAGCTCAACGGCCTCCTCTTCGTCTTTTCCCAAGCTCACCAGCATCGCCGGATATTCCTTGATCCCCCAGGTCCGCTTGAATTCTTCTTCGGCGGCGAAAACCTCTTTCCGGCTGCCGTCGAATTGTGTAATATCACTGCTAAAACGGAGCCGGGTGCTGAAAAAAAGCAAGGCGCTCAAAACGACGAGCCAGGCAAAGATCCGGGACCTATCCGATCTCACCGAAGGGACCCTTTCCGGACGGGGAGATACGATCCCCTTCCCGCCTTCTTTAAGAAAATGCGGAAGGACAAATAGAACAAAGCCCAAACAGAAAAAGATACTGAGCGAAGCAAAGAAAGCCAATTGATGATATCCCTTTACATTAGAAAAAAAGAAAGCGGTAAAAACACTGGTGGTCGTCAGCGCGGCGATCATTAACGGCTTCATTAACCGGCTTACCGCGTCCCGCTTTTGGGTGGTGTGCACCGCGACATAAACGTGTATCCCGTAATCATCGGCGATCCCCACGATGACCGCGCCCATTCCGATCACAAAATACGAAAGCGCCGGGAACACAAAACTGGCCAAATTAATGGAAACGATAACCGCGGCCAGCGGGATCAGGAAAAAAATCAACGCCCGGATGTCCCGAAAGGCCAAAAGGAATATCAAGATAAAAGCAACCGTCGCTATCGTCGTGGTGCGCAGGATGTCCTGTTTAATGACGTCCTCATTGCTGACCGAATGCAGGTGACCGGAGATGATCTTGGCCTGAACATACCCGGGCAGGATCTTGATGCGCTCCTTTAAATGTTCGATCAATTTACGGCAACCAAACCCTTCGGTCACCGAGACCGGGGTATCAATGACTAGCAAGGCATTTCGTCCGTCGCTGCTGAGGAAATGATCTTTCTCCACGACCACCCCCGGCCCCACCGAAGAGGAAAGGTTCTGCAGGCGCGCCAGGATTTTGTTCCGGAGGCCCAGGGGATCCTCCCGGATAAAAGGCGCGAAGAACTCTCCGGCCGGAGTGAGCAGCCGGTTATAATTTAACCGTAAGGCCGCATCCACTCCTTCCTGGGTCAGTTGCTCATCGATCTGGCGCAAATCGCTTGCGGGAATTATCTGCGGCGATAATTTCAGGAACGCCCGGATCTCTTCCCGGAGATTGCCGGTCATTAACCCGCTGGACACGGACGTGACCAGCGGCCCCGGCAAAGACCCGGCCAATTGATCGGCCGCTGCAATAAGCTCATCCGTACTGCGTTCCAAAGAAGTTAAGCCCAGAGAAATGATCACCTTATCCGAAAATCCAGCCTCACGCAAAAAACGTATATCCCGCAATATCTCCGGACCCGCCGGAAGCATGGCTTCGATATCATTATCATATTTGATTCTGGGCAGATTGCTGGCCGAGAGGATAACCACCGCGCCGATGATGGCCAAGACCAAAAACCGGCGGCGGCGGACAAAATGATACAATGAATAATAAATTTTATCGAACATCACGCCTCAATTCCCAGGCAGAACGGTCCATTGGCATGTTTAATTTTACCGAAGAAAACTTCAGTGTCGTGCTGTCCCCGCTTTTCTCTTCGATGATAATCCCGCTGAGATATCTTTCGTCTTCTTCAAAAAGCATTCGCACACTCCTGATCAACCCGCAGGCGGGATTGGATTCCATCGGGACGAATTCCAGGACAACCGGGTTTTCCGAAATAATCGTCGCACGATAGTCTTTCAGCAGAGAGGAATAGGCCCCGGAGAACCAAACCTTCATCTGCTCAATAGCCATAGAAAAACCCGGATTGCCGGACAAGGAGAACTGCTGGACCTGATTGCTGTCCCCGTCCCACTGTTTCATAAGGCCGTCTCTGATAAGCATGGTATACTGCAAAGGCTCCCGGACATGCCAGGAGAAAAAATCAGGCTTTTTAATAAATATTTTGCCTTTTAAAATGACCGGCTGATGAAAGACCGCCAGTCTTTTTTCCTGGATAAAATCCGTTTCAATCGTATCCACCCCGGCCATCTTGCTTTCCAGGCGCATAAGAAGCGCCTTCACCTCGTCGGCCTGCAAGCCGGATACCCCCAACCCCCAGAACAAAATAAATAAGAGCACCGTTTTTTTCATCGGACTTCCCCGGAATCTTCCTGCCAAATTTTTATCTCTCCCTGCGCCAGCAATTCGTCTCCTTTAAAAACCTTTCCCAGGACAACGCAAAAATTCCCATAGCGGGCATCCTTAAAGATCGATATGGTCAGGCAATCCCCTATTTCGGCGGTGCCGAATATCTCCAGCTTCCTGGCCCCGATGAGCAGTCCGCCGATGACCTCTGAGCTTACGCCCAGTTTCTTAAAACCATTAATCGCCGCAATCCCCTGAGCGATCAATTCCAGATACACCGCTTCATCCAGGGTGCCGTCCTCCCGCACAAAGAGCATATCGTTCGAGATCGTGACCGAGACCTCGCCGGTACGCTCGCCCACTTTTTCTAATTTATCAATAACCCGCATCGGCGCTTGCTGCGGAATGATGCGGTCCACGGCCACCGGAAGGTGCACGATGTCATTTTGTTTATTGGCATTATTCCAGCACCAGGGATCCGAAGCGAGATAATCTCCGGTCAGCTGATAAGCGGCCCCCCGGCATCCGTAACATTCGGATGATTTATCACAATCCCGGCAAGGCCCTTTAATGGAATGACGATAATTGCGCAGGTCCTGAATGGCTTCACTCTCCCGGATAATGTCCGCGAGTTTTCGTTCCCGGAGATTACCGACCGGGATATTTATCCCGACGCAGGGAAAGACGTAGCCCTGGGAACTGACCATGCAGGAAAACTGATGCCGCAGGCATTTGATCCCCACCAGCGGCGGCTGCGGCTGCCAGTGCCGGTTGAATTTGACCCGGTCAATCTCCGCCAGTTTTTTAAAGACCTCTTCCAGGTGACGGAGACTGACGTTGAGCCATTCATTTTTTCGCGCCCGGCCCTGGGGGGTGATCATTTCAAAATAAGGCATGATATTCTCTTGACGCAGCCACTCCCACATCTGCGGGATATCGTCGATATTCTGCTGGCAGATAATCGTGCTGACCGCAAGAAGATCCCGCGGACCGGGATAACCGGCGGCCTTTAAATTTTTAAAGGCGTCCTGAATATTCTTATACGCGCCCTTCTTCCCCGCGAGTGCGTCCTGAATGTTCTCGACGCGGCTATTCATCTTTAACACCACAAAAATCCCCAGCTCAAACAATTGGCGCGCGCTGTCCGGGGTTATCCCAAACCCGTTGGTAAACATCTCAACGCTGAGCCCTTCTTTCCGGATAAAGCCGAGGATCTCCATCAGATGCGCATAAAGCATCGGCTCCCCGCCGAGGATAATGATCTTTTTCGCCCCCAGCGCCTTGGCCTGAAGAATAATATCGCAAATCTCTTCGCGGGAGAGCTCGTTCTCCAGATTCTGTTTCTCCGGGACATAACAGTATTGGCAGCGCAGATTACAACGCAGGCTGAATTCTATTTCCATGGACAACAGGCGGTGATTCTGGACGGCGTCGTCGATCTCCTTTTTGGTAAATTCAAAATCATGCAAAACCCTCGAACAATTATTCACTATCTTCTCCTATCTATGAAACGGACGGGTTTACGGGATTTCGGGCTATAGACCTGCTCCCGGATGAAGGCCTCATCCCTGACCTCTACCAACGGCCGGAACCGGAGCCTGGCCTGTAATTTATTCCTAATCTCTTCCAGGTCATAATTGGGGTTATCCAAAGCAAGATGCACTTCCACGCAATCCGAAAGCTCGTTCTCGCCGGTCACGGAGATGTAATATTCCTTAACTCCCTTGATCTCCTCGATCGCCGAATAGACCGCCTGGGGGTAAAGCGTCGTGCCCCGCACCTTCATCATCTGCTTTTTTCTGCCCAATATCGGGCCCAGCCTCAAGGTGTTCCGGCCGCAGGCGCAGGGCTCATCAGCGATAAAACTGACGTCCCCGGTCTTAAAACGCACCAGCGGCATCCCTTCTATCCCCAGCGGCGTTACAACGACCTCACCCTTTTCCCGGGGGCCCAACACGCGGCCTTGGTCATCAACGATCTCCACGATGGCCAGATCCGGGTGGAGATGCCCTCCGGCCTGAGCGGTGCACTCACAAAAAGTCGTAACAATTTCCGACGAAGAATAAGTCGAATAGGCCTTGGCGCCCCAGATCTCTTCAATGTCCCGGGCGATCTTGAGAAACTCCAGATTTTCTGCGCGTAAAGGTTCGCCGATGCAGACCAGTTTCGAAACTTTTCTTTTTCGCGGGCCGGGTTTTTCTTCGGATAAGAAAAGCCCGAGTTTTTTTAAAAAACTCGGCACGCCGATAATGGCGGTCGGATGCATGCTCCGGATGATCTGGGCATGGCTCTCCAAACTGTTCAGGCCGTTTCGGATGGCCGTTGCCCCGACCGCGCGCACCCCCAAAAAATAGGCCAGCCCCGCGACAAAACAACGGTCCATCGTGCAGGTCAATAGCACGGCGTCCCGGGGAGTCAATCCACAGCCCAGGAAAGATTTCTCTTCATTGTAGGCCAGGCGTTTCAGATCGGATTCGCTGTAGGCGATCTGGGTGGGTTTACCGGTAGTCCCGGACGACAAAACGACATCTACGATCTTTTCCGGCGGGACCGCTAAAAGTCCGTCATTGTTCTTCTCGATATCCGACTTATCGGTAAACGGCAGATCCGCAAGGTTATCGAGGGTGATCTTCCCGGGGACGATCTTATGCCGTTTGAATAACTTTTTGTAGTAGGGGGAATTTTCCCGGCAATAAACAAGGTGCTGGCGCAGGATATTTTCCTGGAGCGAACGAATTTTTCCGCGGGATAAGAAACTGATTTTCGGATAAGCGGTAAAATTTTTCATAAAGCCTTCTCCATCGCCGCGACCTCCTGGATGATCATGCCGCGCACAAAATTTTTTAGCTTAAAGGGGGTAAACGTGCGATATGTTTCCCAGGGAACAGCTTTAAGCCGGTTTATTTTGATAATCCCCGGCTCTAAGATCCCGGAGCCGACCGGAGGAATCCGTTCGTTCCCCGTGATGCACAAAGGAACAATCGGTCTTTGAGTCTGGAGGGCCACCCGGAATATCGCGCTGTGAAACTGTCCGACGGAATTGTCGCGCGAACGCGTGCCCTCCGGAAAGACGATGACGGAAACCCCCTCCGCTAAAAGTTTGCTTGTCGTTTTTAAAAAATCCTCAAAAGGCATTTCCCGGACGCTTAAATATCCGGCGATCTTGGCCACCAGGCCTAAGACCGGAAGCCGGAACGGCCAGACATTCACCACCTGTATGCATTCATACGGGCGGCAAGGGCCGGCCATCAAAAACGGGTCCGAAGACGACCGGTGGTTGCAGACAAAAATAAACGGGCCTTGGTCTTCGCCGGAGGCATAATTGGTGTAACGGATCCTGACCAGCGGAAACGGCAAGATCCGGATAATGACCGTGCCATACCAGCAGATAACCCTGCGCAGCAGCCGCAACACCCGCCGACGGGATAAAACAAGCGCGCTTAAAACAATGCCTACCCCGCAACTCGTTACCGCGGCCGACGAAAACAAAATAAAAAAAAGATAAAAAGTAAAGTTGAGATAGGCGAGCTTTAGAAACCGTATCACTTCTTATTCTCTTTTTTGATCAATTGAATGAAATTATGGATATCCCCCAAAGTGCGTATGGTCCTGACCCGCTCGTCATCCCGGATAGTCACTGCGAATTTCTTCTGGAGCGCCACCACCAGATCGACGATATCCAGGCTGTCCAGCCCCAGATCATTGAATATGTTCGCCCCGGGGACAAGTTTATCCTCAGGGATCTCAAAAGACTCATTAAAGACTTCATTGACCATGCGTATGATATCCTGCTCCACCATCATCTCCTCCTATGTTTTTTTGCAGATCAGCGCGGCATTTATCCCGCCGAAAGCGAAACAATTTTTAAGAAATATCCGTATCTCTTTCTTGAGTGGTTCCATGACGTGCTTAATCCCCCGGCAATCTTTATCCGGCTCTTGCAAATTCAAGGTCGGATAGATCACACCCTTTTCCATCATCATCAATGAGGCGATCAACTCCAGGGAACCGGAGGCCCCCAGCGTATGGCCGATATTGCCCTTGAGACTGCTGACCGGCACAGTGTCCCCGAAAATCTGGCGAATGGCCGCGGCCTCCTCTTTGTCACCCTGAATCGTGGCCGTAGCGTGGGCATTAATATAATCCACCTCTCCGGGCGCGACCGCCGCCCTCGTTAATGTCTCATTGACGCAAGCGATAATCGCCTCCCGGTTGGATTCGCTGACGTGGTTCCCGTTCCCAAAACTATTGTAACCGATGATCTCGGCGTAAATCTTCGCCTTTCTCTTTTGCGCCCGCTCATAATCCTCCAAGACCACGATGCCGCTGCCCTCTGCGCAAACAAGACCGTCCCTCCGGGCATCAAAGGGCCGGGGAGTATTTTTCGGGTCCTGATTAAAAGTCGACGAGGCGGCAAAAAGCACATCAAAAGAGCCCACCACGGTCGGATGCAACCCTTCTGCTCCGCCGCATAACATCATATCCTGCCCGCCCAGACGGATAATATCATAACCCGTGCCAATCGCCTGCAGGGCCGAAGCGCAAGCCGCATTGGTGGACATGACCGTTCCGGTAATCCCCAAATACTGTCCGACATTTAAAGCCGCGGTGTGCGAAATGCACTGAAAAAATTTCGTTGAGGTCAGCTTACTGAGATCATGATCCGGCAGAATAGTCTCAAACGCCTCGTTGATGCTCTCGGCGCTTCCCATGGTTGACCCGATAACACAGCCCAGCCTTCCGGAGGATAATTCCGCTGGAAGGATCCCGGCGTCTTTTACCGCCTGCTCGGCCGCCTGAACGGCAAAGATACTTAATCGGCCCATCGAACGCCGGTTTTGGCGGGGGATCAGCTTTTCATCCTGCATCCGCGCCGGCGCGCCCACGAGGCAGCGTAATCCCGTGTATTTCTCCCACTCCGGCATATACTGCGTGGCATTCTCACCGCGCTCCAGGCCGGAAATAAACGCATCCACGCTATTGCCCAAAGGAGTAATGGCCCCCAAACCGGTTATCGCTACTCTCCTCAATGAAATAACCTTCCTTCAATAAAACGGTTATACTTCTCCTTACCGATCAGGCTCCTGGCCACAATAAATGAAGACAGCATCGCGCCCACGATACCCGGCAGAACCGCACTCTGGCCGGCGACATAAATATTGACCAGGGGGAGCTTGCCAAAAAGATTAAACTGCCCCATCTTCTGTTTTATGCCATAGGCATTCCCCTCGGGCGAAAAAAGATAATCCCGGAACGTCAGCACCGAAGCCGCGTCCACGACTTTAAACTTATCCCGGTAAAACGGGTAAAGGTCACCGACACGCCGGATGATCTCTGCGACCTTGCGTTCTTTATACCGGTAATAATCCTGCGGCCTTTTACCCACCGAAGAATCCGCCCATTGGCTAAGATGGGAATAGAATTCCGGTTCAAACGCAGTCACCACGCAATGGGTTTTATCGCCGACGCTTTCCGCACTGCGGATAATCGCCAGCGCCGTTTTCCCCTGATAAAGCGGATCCAACATGGCATTCACATCATTATGGGGAATTAACGAAGCGATGCTGGGGCCAAAATTTTCGGGATCGGTGCCTTCAACTACGCCAAAGACGGAGAAGAACCCATTCGAGGTCTCAAACCCGGAAACCCTCTCCAGGAAGGCCTTGCTCAGTTCCCGGCGGGGAAGGACTTTCAAAACTTCCTGCGGATGGATAGTAAACGTGCAATCCCCGGCCGGCAACGCCTGGCCATTGCTGAGCACGAACTCTCCCACGGTATCGTTTTGGATATCGGCGCATTCGGTGATGGTGGTGTTACAGAGGATATCAATAGGATACTCTTCAAAACTCCGGCGAAACGCGCCGATGAACGCCTCGCCTCCGTGCTCAATGCGCGCCACGGACTCGTATAACCCCGCGGCTACGCGGGCATGATTGGCGAACGAGACCTCTTTGGGTTTAACCCCATAACATAAACAATACACCGACAAAAGGGCTTTGAGATCAGCGTCGGCAGTCAAAGAATCCAGAACCTGCTGGAGGCTGATAAAATTTTCTTCAACGGATTCACTGGAGAGGGCAAGCTTGCGCAGGTCCAAAGTCACCGTTGAGCGATAAACCTTTTCGGTCAGCGCAAAATAGGAATCGATCGCGTTTCTTTCTCTGGGAAAATATTGATGCAGGGCCGCGCGAAAATTATCCGTGCCGGAGGGCATAGCAAAGGTCATCTTGGCCTGTTCAAACACGAAGCGGCTGGCTTCCGGGTCAGAAAGAAAAACGGGCTTAATGCCTTCGCGCAAGCCCAGGACTCCCAGCATATCGGTTAAAACTCCTCCGGGAGAAAACCCGCCGGTAAAATGAAAACCGGTATCGAAAGGAATTCCTTTCTTGTAAAAACGGACAAGGCTTCCGCCGATATGAGGCCCTTTCTCAAGGAGAAGGACTTTTCGCCCGTTCATCGCCAGCAGCAACGCTAAGGTCAATCCGCTGATGCCGCTGCCGACGATAATATGATCGTATTTCTTATTCAAAGACATAACTGTTAAATCGCTAAACCACCGTTAATTCCGATAACTTGTCCGTGAATATACATATCTTTTTCCGTGCAGAGAAAATTGACGACCGAAGCGACTTCCTCGGGTTGGCCAAAGCGTTCCAAGGGGATAAGCGGAAGGATTTTTTCTTTCGGCAGTCCGCTGGTCATCTCGGTCTCAATGACTCCGGGGCTGACCACATTGACCAAGATATTCTTTTTGCCGACCTCCCGGGCCAAGGCCTTGGCTGCTCCGATGAGCCCTGCCTTGGAGGCGGAATAATTGACCTGCCCTGCCTGCCCAATTTGGCCGGAAGTAGAAGAAACAATAACGATGCGCCCGCGTTTTTCCCGGAGCATCCCAAAAAGCACCGCATGCATGACATTGTAAAATCCGTTGAGATTGGTGGAGATGACCGCGTCCCACTCCTCCTTCATCATCCAAACCATGAGATTATCCCGGGAGATCCCGGAATTGTAAACCAAGGCATCGGGGACGGTTTCCTCACAGGCCTTTCCCAGCGCTTCATTCGTTGCCTTATAATCCGATACATCGAAAGCAAAAAGCCGGCAAGCGACTCCAAGTTTCTCTATCTCTTGTTTAGTTTCCTGGGCAGCCTCATGGTTACGGTGATAGGTCAGCCAAATATCCCAACCTGAGCGGGCCAGACGAAGCGCAACCGCCTTGCCGATACCGCGGCTTCCTCCGATAACTAATCCCATTTTTCTGTTTTTCTGTTCCATATCTTAATAAAACAAAGAAACCCCGAAAAGAAACATGTTGACGTTGATGCCTTCATTCGGCGTCTTTATATTGGCGTTTGAAAAATGCCGATACCGATACTCCACGTTGAAAGCCATATCCTTCCGGAAAAAATACGAAACACCGGTCCCGATCTGAGGAGTAAAACCCCATTGCGTTGATTGTTCCCGGGTGTGCTGGCTGAGATAAGCCATCCCTCCGCCGCCGAATGAATAGGGATAAATTTTCTCGGTTAAAGGATACGAATACTTGATCAAGACGGTGCATCCCGCCTCGACATTACTGTCCGGAGTGAAAACAGCATTCGCAAACGGTTCAAGCACAATCTCCGTGAACCCTTTTAGCCGCACGTCCAGCTTACGGGCGATAGGATTAAGGAGATCACAAAAACCCAAGCCGATAGAATCCAAATTAAAACCCAGGCGCACGATAATCGGCATGATCTTATATGACCCTTTTTCCATAAGGTTGCCATGGGCATACCCTGAGATAATACCGACCTCTTTGGTATAAGGAAAACTCCACTTCTGTGGTTGCGGCTTTTCATTCTCCGGTGAATCGAGGCCCCAAACGGGCAACGACAAGCAGAAAACGAACATACCGATCAGCAAAAATATCCTTCGCATCTTGTTCCTTTCCTTCTGGATAATATCCCTTTGTCCCTTCCAAGACTTAAACTCATTATGTATCAATGAAATACGCTGTGGACTTCTTAAGGACCTTAGCGATCTTTACCAACGTCTCTAAGGAAGGCAAAGAAATCCCATTCTCATACCTGGAAATACTTTTCTGTTTCGAGCTTATTTTATTCGCAAGATCGGTTTGGGTTAAATCGGATTCCACGCGGGCTAATTTTATCTTTTTTCCCAGACTTTTAGCGTCCATTTATCCAACCTCCCAGAAAAAAAAGACTTCGCAGCATATCCCTTAAGGGTATAATTTAGTCATTAAACGGGCCTGCGGTTTTATGTGAATAAGGGATAATATATACCTATCCTTTAATAAAATCAACGGATTTGTAAACGGATTGGCCTGAGGCGAGAACACGTTGGGGAAAAATTCCCTAAAACACCACGGTCATAAAACACGGGAGGTCCGCGCGCTGTGGTCAGCCCACAAAGCGACGCTGGGCCAAAAGGGCCGCGCCGCGGAATAGGCCTATTTGATCAATTCCAGCAATTTCTCCGCCGCTTCTTCCGCCCCTTTCCTCTCCCATCCGCTCAATCCCAAGCGGGTCCGAATCTGGCCGACAAAAATCCCTTTCCGGAAAAAGGCATCAAAGAATTTTCTGGTGAGAGGCTCATGAAGTTCCTTGTACTGCGGAGGCCCAAAGACATTGGCGAAATAAGAATGGACGATCCCCGTTGACGTTGTGGTCCCTTTGCTCATCACTGCCCCTTCGCGGAAAACCTTTAAGGCGTCCTCGGGCCGTTCGAATTTTTCCAGCAGAGGATGCTCATCGTCGATATCCTCATAGTTGTTGGCATAAAGGACCATATCGATCTTTTGCCCTTTGATGACATTTTCATAGGTCGTGACCGGCAGAATGATGCGGGCATTGATTTGAGTGGGGCTCATGATGATGGCGCGGTCAATCTGCCCGAAGGCGTAACCGGGCTTAAGGTCATCCAGGCGCAGGAACGCTCCGATCTCGGTTCCGAAACCCAGGACATCCCCCTTGTCATCCATTTGCAGGGATCCCATATCATCGGCGATGATGACCAAGTCCCGGATCGATTCCTTGCCTAATTCATTGAGGGCCTCGAGCGTCTCGGATTTGCCGGCGCCGGTATCTCCGATAAAAAGCACGGTGCCTCCCTTCCCGCCCTTAAGAAGAATACGCACCAGCGCCCCGTGAAACGGCAGATTCCCCTGTCGCATCATTTTGATGTTGTGCAAGGTCAAAGCCATTTTCTTCAAGTATCCGAAATATCCGAATTCCGGTCGATTGGGACAGGCCGCGACCAAGATATCGTTTTTTGTGTCCTCATAGAACACCGTCGGAAATTCCGCCAGACCGTCCAGGGAGTTCCCCGGGACCCCAAAGAGGTAGACCGCGTCCGGCCGTTTCTCCAATTCCTGATCATCCGCTAATTTAAAAAGATTGCAGAGGCTGAAACCCAGCTCGATGAAGGTCTTGTGAAAATAAATATGGATGAGCAATGTTCCGACTTTGGCCGGATAACACAGCCAGTCCCGGGGATCAATGTCGGCCAGATCCAAAGGGTTCTTCTCTATCCGGATGAACTTTCCGGTCCGTTTATTCATTGATGGATTCAGGATAAGCGGCGGATAAAGCAGGATGTGCCGTATCAAAGATATATTGTTTAGTTTTCCGTACTGCGGACCGGGAAAATCAACCGATTTGGGAATGGAAATAGCCGAGACCTCCGCTCCGGCGCGGACCTGACGATAAATCCGCGGACAGACGGAAGTGATGTTCTCCTGGATGTCCCGGTAAACGCCGCGCACCAGGTGGGTGACCTGTTCGATTGTCCCGTTGAATGTCCGGTAAGGCCGCTGATCCAGGTCGGCCCCGGTGGAATCGCAAAGAATGAAGCGGTCAAAACTGCGCCAGTAATTGTAAAGATATTCCACAAAATCATTAAAGAGAGCCGGGTCACGCATAAAAATTTTCGCATCCGGAAGAACATTGGATAAAAGTTTCCCGGGCATCTTGGCGAGGAATTCAAAGGCACGGAATAAAAGCGGAATCTCCCGGTCAATGGAGTTTAAGTCCGTAAAAATACCCAAAAGAAACGAGTTACGGCGTTTCAGCTCTTCGATGCCCCGTCGGACAACAGCCCGAAAGATATCGCTATTCAAAAGTTCCTCCGGAGTCTCACAAACCCGGCTTTGAATCCGAATCAGAATTTTCTTCCCGAGGATCTCATAGTCCCCAAAGTTCATTTCTTGTTCCTTCCGGTGGTGTCCGCTGCAAAAACTTTTTCCGTTTAGCAGGGAGAAATTTAGCGCAAGAAAATGGTCGTCCCCCCGAATCGCTTATTTCGAAGTCCTTTCCGCCTGCTCGGCAAAACCAAGAATGTACCCGTTACAATCCCGGGCATAAAACTCTTTCATCCCGTACCAAGCGGTGTAAAGGTCTTTGACGATTTCCACCCCTTTTCCTTTGCAAGAATCATAAAGCTCTTGGACATTATCCACGTCAAAGTAAAACGTGGCCGAGGCGCCGATCGGCACGCCCTTGAGCGCCGGGACATCTTTCGCATACGCCTCGGTAAGCATAAACATCACGAACACCTCATCCCGCCGCACCGACGCGTAGGCATATTTTTTCCCGTCGGCGATTTGAGTTTCGATCCCCGGTTCTTTTTCCGGGACAAGCATGTCTATTCTGAAGCCGAGTTTCGTCGTGTAAAACTTTACCGCCTCGGCCACATCCCGGACCATTAGGTCAGGAGTCAACTTCTTAAATTTTGTGCCCATAACTTCACCTGCTTTGAATTCCGAAAAAATTCACGGTCCCCGCCCCGCCCTTCGGAAAAATTTCCTACTCGATGACGACAGCGGTTCCGTAAGCGAGGATTTCCGAGGCCGCCTGCATGATCCCGGCCGTGGTGAAGCGCATGCCGATAATGGCATTGGCGCCTTTACTCTGTGCATCTTCGATCATCCGGTCAATCGCCTGTTCGCGGGATTGCGCCATAAGCTGAGTATATTCGCTGATCTCGCCTCCGATCAGATTTTTTAATCCGGCGATAATATCTTGAATAAAAAATTTTGCCCGTACGCTATTGCCCTTCACCAACCCAATGACCTGCTTTATCCTCTTCCCTTCAATATGATCAGCCGTCACAATAATCATTTTTTCACCTCCTCATATTTATCTTTCTTTCCCCAATTTTCTCTCACGGAAGAAAGGATAATGAGAAATACGCCTGTGGCTATTGAAAGAATGGCGGCTTTTAGGAACACCGGCACTTCCGGCGAGAAGATAAAATCAAGCAACCCTGCCCCACCCAACACGAGGAATATCACGATCCCGACAAACAATAAAATAATCCCTGCCTTTTGCATAGACACCTCCTTGCCGGTAAACTTTTTCTCGCAAAAAAATCCTGATCGCCGTTGCGCCCCATCCGCTCCAAGACGCAAAGGCTATCATACCTGGTTTTAAATTTCTCTAATCATGGCAGAGCCACAAGCGTCGGGAATGCTAAACTATTTCACCGCATTCGGAGAAACACGAACAGTTTTGCCGTTTCTCCACACAGCGAGCGAGCGGATTTAATAGCAGCAGCGCGAGGCTCAAATGGACTAATCCCTGGGCAATAAGATCTGTATTTACGGAATGAGGACACTTTACGTAGTCGGGCAGAAACATCTTGGCAAAAGTCGTCTTCCCCGATCCGCTTGGCCCCGCGATAATGTAAACTGACTTATTTTTCATAACCGCCTTTATACGTCCGGCGACCCTAACCAAAAGCACTAACCAGAATTCGCGTCCACGATCCACCAAAGCCTTTAAGGCTTTGGTGAGATCTCGTCATTTTTGCCTGAAGTAAAACGAAGGCAAAAATGGCGGGTAATCGTGGACACCAGACGAACCCTACATCTCCAAGAAATTCAACTACTTGTGAAAATGACTATTCGCAAAGATAGACGCGGTTTTGTATATTTCAATACTCCTCGATGAAATAAAAGTCACTATCAAACCTAATTCCAAAATTATTGATCCCAAACGCCATCATTATCCAGGTCTCTGTCTACACCACCCTTGTCCGCATCCCACACCCCATCATTATCAATATCTCGATCAACACCACCTTGATTCGCATCCCATACTCCATCATTATCCCAATCTCTGTCAACGCCGCCCTTATTCTGATCCCACACACCATCATTGTCAGTATCACGATCTACGCCGCCTAAATTTGAATCCCAAACACCATCGTTATCTAAATCTCTGTCAACGCCACCCTTGTCCGCATCCCAAACGCCATCGTTATCAATATCTCTATCTACCTGCGCATAAACAGGAGACAAAAATACAACCAACAAAGATAAAAGCAAGGCTATTTTCTTAATCATTTTTCACCTCTCGCAAAAGTTTTTTATTCTGCGGAAGTTTCTTGTAATTTTCTTTACTAATAACTTCCTTCCCGCTTTTACGCTCAAGTTCTTTTCTCGCGTTGCCCGCGACCGCACCGCCTTCAAAGGCGGCTTGCTTATTTTCGACAAAACCTCGCGCATCCTTATTGACCGTGATCTCTTTAGTAGAAGCTTCTCCAAGCATTGAAAAGATAAGCTCTAGATCGGTCATATGATCCCGCAGATTTTCACGCTTAAGACCCTTATGTTTCTTGTAAGCCGATGGAGTCATGCCAAACGTTGCTTTCGAAATCTCAGCGGTTAATATTTCGTATTCCTTTTGCTCCTTAATGCCGCGCTTCTGCCACTGGTCGGTTAACTCTTCACGGATAGCGATCCCGCGTATCCGTTTCTCAATCCAATCATCACTATAGCCTTTTGCCTTGTATAAGGCTCTCGTTCTCTTTGTGGCAAGCTCTGGATTCTCGATCTCCTGAATCCGTTCGTAACCGACCCGGGCCAGCCATCGCTTAAACGGCTCGGCCTTTGGAGATGGGATAGACTGAATAATACGAAAAATACCTTCTGTATTGGCACAATTGAGTTTTTGGATGCCACCAGGCGTCTTTACTGAAAGGGGGGTGGCAATTTGCCCCCACCCTTTGGAAAGCTCTGGGTCACGTCTACGCATATCTTTAATATAGCCATCCGGCTGGACAGAATCTGTTAATGCGGCGACTACATCAACAACCACAAACCACCACTCATTGTTATGGATGGTCTTTCTGATCTCCCGTTTCCGGAAAATCGCAATTTTAGTCGTGGTTATTTCTTTGTTCATGTTTCCTCATTTTGGCTCATGGCGCCCCTGGCTATTACGCCTGCCAGGGTTCGCCTGAGCGTCAACAATGGCGGATCCGCCTCGCTCACCAAAATTGTTTCACAATTTTGGTGAGGCGGGCGAGATCTCGCCAAATTTGCTATTCCCTAATTTCCTATAGGCGGATCCGTCAAAAATTCTAAAAGAATTTTTGACGAGGTCTCGCCATTTTGCCCTAGTTTAAACGCAGGCAAAATGGCGGAGAGGTCGGGATTCGAACCCGAGAGCCCAGTTGCCCGGGCTAACTGCTTAGCAGGCAGCTCCGTTCAGCCACTCCGGCACCTCTCCACATCAATATCTCTATCTGGGAAAGAGCGGTCCGGTCCCAAATTCCTTCCGCAAAATCCGGAAAGTTGGGGCCGGCACCTCTCCACATCAATATCTCTTCTGGCTAAGAGAGTGCCTGTGCTGATTTCCAAAACTCTTTCCGGAAAAATCAGCGCGGCCACCTCTCCACATCAATATCTCTTCTGGAAAAGAGAGTGCCTGTGCTGATTTCCAAAACTCTTTCCGGAAAAATCAGCGCGGCCACCTCTCCCAAAATTTTTCGAAAACAGCAAACTCTTTCGAATCACCGTAAGAATAATGGCATTATTATAACAGCCATTTTAAAATCCGCAAGCGGGGAATCACCGAAAAACCACCGAAAAATCACCAAGGAATCAGTTATTTCGGGCTCTTTTGGAAATAAAAAACTGACTCAGCAAGGCGCCGCATTCCTCTCCCAAAACCCCCCTGACCACTTCAATACGGTGATTCAGCCGGGGATTATCCAGGATATTCCATAGAGATCCGGCCGCCCCGGTTTTGGGATCCTGAGCGCCAAAACAAACTCGCTGGATACGGGATAAGACTAACGCCCCCGCGCACATACTGCAGGGCTCAGCCGTCACATAAAGGACACAGTCCGTAAGCCACTTACCCGATAAAAAATTCGCCGCCTGGGTGATAGCGATCATTTCCGCGTGCGCCGTCGGGTCATTCAACATCTCCACTTGATTGTGGGCCTGAGCGATAATCTTGCCGTGATGGACAATGACCGCTCCAACCGGCACCTCATCCTTACGGGCCGCCAGTTGAGCCTGTTTGATAGCCTCCCGCATCATCATTTTATCTATATCGAACATGACGTTATTGATCAAATCCTCGACGGTATCCCGGGAAAGAGTTTAATGTTTATTATTGATCGGGGGAAGTTCAACGGTGACTAGAGTTCCTCTCCGCAGACTGCTCTCGACATGGACATCGCCGTGACACGCATGAACAATTGCATAAACAACCGTAAGCCCCAGTCCGGAACTTTTCTCCAGTCCGCGCTGTTTTGTCGTAAAGAATGGCTCAAAGATCTTAGATAGGTTCTCTTTCTTAATGCCGGTCCCTTGATCCTGGACGCTCAAACAAACCCGGCCTTTCGGTGAAAGATACCAGGTCCGGATCATGACCAATCCACCGGCCGGCATCGCCTGGACAGCATTCGTTATAATATTAACGATCACTTCACTGAGATCGATTTCATTGATCGCGGCCTGAGGCAGCTTAGCACCCAGCTTCAATTTGATTTTCGTATTCCGCCGCATAAACTGCTCGTCAATGAGCCCGACCGAATTGCGGATGATCTTATTCACATCGCATTGCTTGGCGGCAAAACGTAAACGTCTTTTATTAACATTAATGAGTCGATTAATAATATTAAACGAATACCGGGCCTGCTGGCAGACGGCGGATATCGTTTGCATAATGTGTTTATATTCTTTAAAACCGATATATTCAAAATCCCTTTTCTCATAAAGGCTCAACAGTTCCGTCAACCGATCCAAAATCGCCTTCAAGGGGTATTTGATCTCCAGGGTTGTTCCCGAAATGAAATGATTCAGCCCCTCCATTTTTTCTGATTCTATTCTCAGGGCTTCAAGTTCCCGGCGCCGGCGGATGTCCCGGCTGATAACATGGATGCTAAAGACCTTTCCGTCCCGGTACAGGGGAGTGACATTCAATTCAATGGGAATCACTTGCCCGTCCCGATCGACCCCGCTCACCTCTTCATGGATGGGAGATTTTCCCTGTTTCGCCAAGGCAAAACAGGCCATGGCTTTCGGGAAAGATTTTTTGTCGATATAATTCTTAAAATGGGTCCCCTTGGATACTCCGAAAGGGACCTTGAATAATTTTTCGGCTGCCTGGTTCGCGTAGGTGACCCGGCCTTGGAGATCAAAAGTCAGGATTCCATCCGCGGCACAGTCACACAAAATTCGATAAAGGCTCTCTGATTCCGCGAGGCGGGTCTGAAACCCTAACGGAGCGGTAATATCCCGCGCCGCCGACAACACATACTCCTGGTCTTTAAATCGCATGTACACGGCCGTTATGCCGATGGTCTGTGTCCTTCCCCCGCTAACCAGCCGCTCAATAACGAACGATAAAGGCGTTCGCTTTCTTTTAAGCTCCGCGAAATGATTCTGCCTCCAGGCCGTGACACTGATTTTGTCTTTGAAGAAATCTATAATCTTATGGTTCAGGATATACCTTCGCGAAAAACCCATTCCCCGGACCGTTGCCTCATTGACATAGACGATTCTTCCGTCGGGACGGATCAGCATGAGCTCATCTCCGATATAATCGACAAGCCGGCGGAAAAAATGGATTTCATCTTTGGAATCGATGGGCAGGCCGACACCCTTTTCGAAAGAAGTCTGATTATCTGGAGGGCAGGATTTCTTCTCTGATTTCGATTTATTTCTTTGATACATTTACTTAACCACGCGCCTGACAGGATTTGAACCTGTAACCCCTAGTTCCGTAGACTAGTGCTCTATCCAATTGAGCTACAGGCGCATTTTCTTTATTCCATTTATAAAACCTGCGGTATGCGCACAGGCCTGTTTTCTCTAAAAGCCCTTATATTTTCAACTGCCCTTGAGGAAAACACCGCCGGCGCATTTTCTTTATTCCATTTATAAAACCTGCGGTATGCGCACAGGCGCGTTTTCCCTAAAAGCCCTTATATTTTCAACTGCCCTTGAGGAAAACACCGCCGGCGCATTTTCTTTATTCCATTTATAAAACCTGCGGTATGCGCACAGGCCTGTTTTCCCTGAGGCACCCAAAACCTCGGCCAGCGCCTACTGTTGACATTCAGGATTTCCAGAAATTTTTGCCAAGCCAAACTGTACCACAGAATGAAAGCGGGGGAAAAGAAATTTTAAGATTTTATTTCTTTTTGATAAGTTCATCTTTGTTGAAGCCCAAACTCGCCATGGCCTCCCGCGAGTTTCGATTGTATGCCCGGCAAAAGTTAGTCACTTCCGTCATGGTCACATGCCCTCTCTGCCCCAACTGCTCAAGAGCAAAAGCACGGATACGGATCTCGTCGATGATCTCCTTGGGCAAAAGCCCGGCGGCAGTGGCTAAACGGTCACGGTAAATCGTGCTGGGCGAGATGGATTTCAATTTTCCGCTGTCATAATCATATTTATAAATCTGAGACAATAATATCTTCACATGCTCCATGCCGCTGGTCTCGCTGACCTCATCGATAACCCGGAAAATCCGATCTTCCACGTGATAACGCTTGAGAATAATGAATACATCGATGAGATTTACCAACATCTCAGGGATGTTCATAGGCTCATTCTGCAAACGGATAATCGCCTCCCGGGAGGTTAAGGCATGCATTGTCCCGACACAGTATTTTCCGATATTCGCCGCAGTCATCATGTCCCGCGCCTCCTCGCCCCTGACTTCACCGATGATAATTCTCTCCGGACGCATGCGCAAGCTATTCTTGACTAAGTCCGCCAGGCTTAACTCATCATCGCTTTCCAGACGCGAACAACTGTCATCCAGAAAGGTGTTGAGTTCCAGGGTGTCTTCAATGACCACAACCCGGTCACTCGTCGGGATAAAGCTAAACAACGCGTTCAGCAGAGTCGTTTTTCCCACCCCGGGGCCCCCGGCAATAATAATATTCGCGGGGCGGATGGAAAGCCCTTCCACATACAGCCACAAATGGGCCGCCACCTCATAGGTTAAGCTCCCCCGCTTGATGAGGTCGATGATGCTCAAAGGCGATAACTTCGCTTTCGAAATCGTGATTTGCGGGCCGAACGTCGACATGGCCACATTCACGCGCCCTTCCAGGTTAGGCAATTCCAAATTCATTATTTTTGTGATATTTCGGCGGCCGGAGAAAAGGACCAATTTCTTTATGAAGAGGTTGAGTTCTTTTATCCCGCCAAATTTATATTCGGTTGAGATAAAACCTTTTTGCGCATGATGGATATAGATGGGCTTGAGGCAGTTAATGACGATGTCCTCTACGTCAAACTCACACAAGAGCTCCTTGACGATCCCATATGACAAAAAATTAACGATAAATTGCTGTTTCGCCTCCGGAAGGCTCAACTCTTCCTTGGCGGCCTTAAACAGGCCGGTCTGGTCATTCCTCAAAAGTTCGGTCAAGGCCTGATCCACCAAAACGACCTTTTCATCCTGTGGCTGAAGAAGGGCCAACTTCCCGTATAATTTATCGACGAGCAGAGATTCCAGATCGATTTGTTTTGACTTGTCCATTTGTTTTAAGCCTTTCGCTTCCTAAGAGATATGCGCAAAATCAGGTTTAATTTACCATCCTTTGCCTTGAATGTAAATATTAATTTCTGCCTATACATATCGTCGTGAAAAAAAAGCGTCACGGGGGGCCTTTCTCCGTTTTTGGGGGGCGGACTTGCACAATAACCGCTTTGTTCAAATCTAAATACTCCCGCGCAATCCGCCGGATATCCTCCCGGGTGGCGTCATTGATCTTCTGCTCAACCGATTGATAATGAGCATATCCCAAGCCATACAACTCTTCCAGAGAACAAAGAAA
>Ga0265297_10002568_pt1 | contig 36259 bp, 48 predicted proteins | sample Munlanlwell13791_FD_192502 | JGI IMG/M metagenome (GOLD analysis project Ga0265297, IMG submission 192502) | Leachate microbial communities from a municipal landfill in Southern Ontario, Canada - Leachate well 137-91 | ecosystem: Engineered > Solid waste > Landfill > Unclassified | place... | reverse complement strand
AAAGGGAGGTGGAGTGATGGAACCACTTGAAATAACAATTGAAAGGAGAGAAATATGGAAACCCCGCCGTTAGAGATGAGCGCCGCCGCCGTAATGTGGGACTGGGCGCTGATATGGGTGCCGTTCATCCTCGCCCCGCTGCTTTTGACGCTCGGCGCTGCGCTGGCTGTCCTGTGGGCGTTCCGCCAGGGGGAAAAGCATGTGGAGAAAGGTAAATAGCCATGTCGGGCGGAATCTCAATACCACGCAATCCGATCAAGACTGTTATTGGAACGGAGCTGTCATATCGCCTCAAGGTAAGTTTCGTGTTGCACTACGATGACGGATGCTTGCAAGCGGGTGAGATAACAGGCAAGAACTATCTGAATGCGGAGCAGACGAAAGGGATGATCGATGACTATGAAGCGGCGATGAAAACGATACAGGAGGAGACGCCATGACCAAAGCACAGGGGTGGATACTGATTGGATCGCTGAATTTATTCGCATACGCGCAAACTGGAAGCATGGCTATTAGGTGGGGTTTTTGGTTTATGGCCGCCATTACTTTTTTTGCAGCGATTGTAACCTCGTTTGAGGAGAGACCATGATAATCCGCTGGTGCTTGGCAATTGACACAGGACGCTAACGGTAAATATATTTATTGAAGGGGAAATAGCCTAAAAGGGGGGCCAGATGATAACGATTTGTAATGCCGACCGATATATATACGTCAGGCATGACGGTGCTTTGGTGGTGGAGAGCATTTTCAAAAAGCAATTTGATGGGGATTCCGATCTCTTGCTCTCATGCGTCGAGGACAACATCAGTGACACCGGCGAGGCCGAAATCATTGACTGGCCTGCCGCTATCCGAGATTATCGCAAGGCGATAACAATAAAGAAACAAGAAAATAACAATAAGGAATATCGCAAGAGTAGCAATAACACGTAGTTGCTGTTGTTAGGAAGGGGGATAGGGAATGATTCAAAGTTTGATTCGGCTTTACTGGCGATGGCGGGCACGGTCTGCACGGCATACACTGTCGCACTTCGATGAACTGCAAAGGAAAGCGGGTCGTTCTCGCTCTGAGCGCAGGCAGTTCTGGAGGGAGTTTATAAGGACAAACGGTAGGATTATCACTGGGGAAAATCATGAGCAATGAAACCGAAAAGCAAAAATGTGCTCTTGGTATTTACCTAAATCTTGGTATTAATCGCTCTTTACGAAATCTTGAATCATTGACTAATATCACAAAGTCAAAACTTGGTCGTTGGGCGAAAGAATTTGATTGGGATAAAGAAGTCCAAGAGTTTGATGCACAGCAACTCAGCGGCGCGGAACAGCAGAAGAATCTCGATGATCTAATTATGCGGTTCAAAACAACGCCTGAATTGGTGATCAAAGAACAGAGTATACTTCAAAATCTTCTTGAACAATGTGGAGTCGTACTCAAAACCGGCTTCGAAAAGAATGAGGAAACAGGACAACTCGAACCGAAGTTTGAGATACGGAACGTCAAGGAATATGTCGCAATTCTCGGCGCTATCCGCGACCTTATCGACCTTCTCCGCAAAGAAAGAGGCGGTAAATCAGAAGGCGGCACTGGCAAGAAAGCAACAACGAATATCGAGAATTTATTGGTCATGTTAGGGGATGCAGATGAATCAACACAGCGAGAGTTCATTACAGCAAGTCATGGGGCTGCTGTCGGAAAGCGAGCTTCAAGAGCTTCAGGAACGCCACAGGAAGCAGATTTTGAGGAAGTTCCTGACGCAGACGCAACTGAAGACTGATGCTGATGTTCAGCTTTTCGTAGCGGCTTTTAATGAACCAAAAATCGGTACAAAGGTGCTTTGTGGCAACCCCGAACATTCATCGGTATTCCGCATATTCAGCGACATCATTCTCGACAGGACACGATATGCGGTTGTCTGGGGTTCGCGGTCGGGGAGCAAGACCTATCTCTTTGGCGGACTCGACACCTGGTACAAATCGGCGTCACGCCCGCAATATGAAACAAAGATTCTCGGCGGTAGCGAAGGTCAGTCGATACTTTCCTACGATGCCATCAAGCAGTTCCGGTATCTATCCGATCCCGACAATATCCTCGTTAAGCGGCTGCTTACAACGAAGGCAGATTTTTATAACCGCGCTAAAGTTTCAATACTCCGGGCTTCATCACGTTCGGTTCGCGGCCCGCATCCGCAGTGCCTGAAACTCGATGAAGTCGATGAGATTGACGAGAGGGTATTTGAGGATGCCCTGTCACAGCCGATGTCGAAATACGGTTATCCACCGTCGCTCATCATGTTCTCGACGAACCATAATATCGGCGGTCAAATGGATCGTGCTATTGAGCGGGCGACAGAAAAGGGATACCCCGTCTACAAGTACTGTGTTTGGGAAACACTGGAATCCTGCCGTGATTATGAGTGCTCGACTTGCAAGTTGTCGGCAATTTGTCCGGGCAAGCAGATGAAGGAAGCCGACGGCTATTACAAGATTGAGGACTTCATCGACAAGCTCAATACGCTCAGTTTTGCGGCGCTTTCCCGCGATTGGCTCTGCATTAAGACTGGCGTTGGCGATACCGTCTATGAGCAGGAATGGGATGAGAATATCCACCTCTGCGCCGTCGATTTACGCATGGATGAGCCGGTTATCCTGTCGGTTGACTTCGGCGGCGTTGACCCGTTCTCATGCGGTGTCTGGCAAAAATCGCCGGGTGGTAAGGAGTTCGGTTCTGATTCTTGGATTCGGGTTACGGAACTTTACATGACTTCCGAAAAGGAATCGACGACCAATCAGAACTTCATTGCAAAGGCAAAGGCGGCTCCCTGGGCAACTTTGGTGCGCGAAATCATTCCCGATAATTCACGTCCAGACCTCATTCAAGAATGGCGTACAGCTTTCCCAAAAGCGAAGTTCACCATTGTCGATAAGGGAACAATCGACGAAGGAATCGAAGCTGTTAAAAGCGCACTGAGACCGGTTCTTGGGCCGCCGAAACTTTACGTCAACCGTATCTGTCTGCATACCCGCCGTGAAGTCCAGATGTACAAAATCAAGAACGGCAAGACGGTGGACAAGAACAACCATTGCTACGATGATAAGACGGAAATATTGACAGAGCATGGATGGAAACTTTTCAAGGATTTGGATAAAACAGAAAAGGTGGCTTCTCTTGATGATGAACGCAATCTGATTTGGACACTCCCGGCGGAGTATGTTGAATTTGATTACACCGGAGATTTATACGAATACGAAAACCGACATTTTGGATTTGGGGTTACACCAAACCATAATATGCTTGCCATATCACAATTTGACGCCAAAAAAAGCATTGAATACAATCCAAGATTTATTCCCATCGAAGATATTGTAAATGCAGTCGGGAAACAGAATAAAGGCAAGCGAAACCGATCCTCTCAATGGTGGATACCAATGAAATGCAATCCAGAGAAAGGAAGAAATAGATGGGAATCCCCCATTGCCCCTTATGCACTCGGTTTCTGGCTTGCTGAAGGTTGTAAATCAATCAGCGGTGCAAAGAAGTATCCGATGAAGTATGTGAATTTTGATAACACTAATTACGACAGACTTGTGTATGTTTCTGGAATCTTGGGATATACCACTAAGCCATATAAGGTCGGGGATATAGAAAGGGAAAAGACTTGTTACAGACTAAGTTTAAGAAGTGACTATCTTTATGATTTATTGCCAAAACAACGAAGTTGGGAAAAGAGAATACCCAGGTGGTTTATGGAAAATGCGGGCGTGGAACAGTTAAATAGATTGTTTCAGGGTATGATGGATGGGGATGGTTGTTGGCGGGTAGCGAGTAGTCATTACAATACTTCCAGCGAAGGACTTGCATCTGATTTTCAAGAATTATTGATTCGTATAGGAGGATACGGAACTATTCGTAAAGTTGGACATATTGGGGATACCTCTTATTTTAATGGAGGAAAATTAAAAACAGCAAAACATGATCATTATCGAGTAATTGTAAATAGCAATAAATATATTTATAAAACTCTCGATGGTAAAAAATTAGTGAAAACTCCTTACAGTGGGAAGGTTTATTGTGTTCGGGTTGAACCATATCATACTCTCATGGTAAGGCGCAATGGAAGTACAATGTGGTGCGGGAACACGTGGGATGAAATCAGATATTTCACCCTTGCAAAGATAAAGCGGATTGAACGATTTTCCATATCCACAATCGACAGAAACGTTTTTCCTGAATGAGGAGGATGAAATGACCGTGTACGAAATTGTAAGAGAATATTTGGTAACGCATGGAGCGGATGGATTAGCGGGCGAGGGTTGTGGATGCGGCGTAGAAGATGGATTATTCCCCTGTGAATGCTTTCCATTTGATTGTATGCCAGCGATAAAACATAAAGCAACAGAAGAGGATGCCGAAGAATATGACTGTGATGTTGGCGATGATATTTATATTTCAATTTCGCATTCTGACCGCCGTGGTGTAGACAGAGATTCTAATAAACAAAGCGAGATAGAAAAATTAAGAGAAGCAATGAATCATTTCACTGTTAAAATGCTTAAAAAATTAGAATCAAAAGTTTTTGAAGGATGGTTTGGATGGAATGAACGAGAAAATATTGAAAGTATTCATGAGAGACTAAAATATAATTTAGAACAAGGCGATTGGGTTGATGTAGCAAATTTAGCAATGATGCTTGACAGATTTAAAGAAAAGGAGAATAAAAATGCCGCTAAAAATTAGGTTCTATCGTTTTATTGCTTGGCTCATGCCAAAGCAGATTGTGTACTGGTGTTGCCAACGTATGCTTGCCAACGCCACGATGGGTAGATGGTCGGACAGGGTTGTGTCTGATGTAACAGTGTTTGAGATGATGGCTCGATGGGATATTCCTAACAACACTAAACCGTGGTTCTGGGGAAGATAAATGTCAAAACAAGTTACATCAAAAGAAATGGACGAATTAATTGAAAAAACTCTATTAGCAAAAGTAAATAGGGCTATTACAATAATTCAAAATCTATTAGAGGTTTTGCCGGATGGTCAAGGTAATGGTGATAAATGTTGGGATTGGTGTTGGAATGAATTAAATGATGAATCGCAGGAATTGGTTAAAAAAGTAAGAGGTGAAGCGGAAATGTTTATTATAAATAAAATTTCTTGACAAACACCGAATGCCATGTATATTAAGTTCATAAAACAACATACGGAGCGCAATCCTTGAATCTACATACGCCGATATTCCTGACGAAAAAAGAAAAGCTTCACGCTGAAAATGAGCGCCTGCGATTGAATCAGGAAAAACTTGTCGAAGAGTCCTCGGCTTCGATTCAGGCGCTAAATGAGCGCGTCCGGGAATTACAAGCGACAGTGCAGGCTACTACCGATCCGTTGACCAATACCTCCTCGACCGCGAATGAACATTACACCGGCAATCCCTACAAGACCTACAGCGAGAAGATAAATGCGCTGACGAAGAAATACAACGGCGAGAGCGATTGGGGCTGCATGACGGCGCGGAATATCGTCGATGTCCGGGCGGCATTTATCATCGGCAACGGCGCAAAAGCCATCAAGCAGGACGGGTATACCGGAACTGCCGAACGCGAGCTTAACTTCATTCGTGAGTTCATCCGGTTCAACAATCTCGACAAGGAATCGCCGAATGATTGGGCGGTCGGTGCGGAACTCGAAGGAAAAGCGCTTATCCGGCTCATCGTCGATAAAGCAAAAAAGAATATCCGCACGGTCTACGTCCCGTGGTCGAAGTACGCCTACACGGTTTCTGCCGACAATCCTGACCTCTACCATTACACCAAGGCATTTTATCAGGGAACCGATACCATCGATGCAGCCGCCGGTGCGCCGAGTTTGATAAACTTGACCCGTGATGTATCATTTGATCTCAATGAAAATGAATTTGTCTACGTGCGTTTCGGCGGCTCATCGGAAAAGATAAACGAACCGATACCAAAGACCGCGCTCGTTCTCCGGCAGGTCGAGGATTTGGATAAGGAACTCTGGGACTGGCGCAAAATCAACAGTCTCTTTTCCGCTCCGACTCCGGTATTCATGGTCGAGACAACCGATGAGGCTGACCGGCTCCAGAACTGGATTAAAGAAACCAACTGGCGTATCGGGAAAGCGATTGTAATAGCCAACGGAAAGTTCGATCTTGTCTGCTATGAAGGCGAAGGCTTTACGACACTCAAGAACGCACTTGAAGCCGATGTTACAACCGTGTCAGGCTCAACCGGCGTACCAGTTCATTTTCTCGGACATCCCGAATTACTCAGTAATAGGGCAACCGCAATTTCTCTTCTTGAACTCATCGAGATGTCAACGAATAAAGAACGCGCAATCTGGGAAGGCGGATATGAAGAACTTTTCCAGAAAGCAATTATGCTTTATAATGACGCTTTCCATGCCGGTCTCAATCCTGATGCTGTAACATCAAAAATACCGTTCATATCCTCGGCTAAACTTGAATTTATTCAGAAAGTTTATCTGCCGATGTATGAGGCAAATACGATTTCGCTTGAAACATTTTTATCATATCTCACCGATGTTGATGTCGATGAAGAAGTAAAACGCATAGAAGCCGACAAAAAGAAAGACGACGAACGAAATGCGGCAAATAATTCTGGGGCGGATACAGGCTCTCTCGCAAGCCGATCTGGAAGGGATAGTAAGTCCAGAAGTGCTGGCGGCAATAAAGCAGTCCGATCCTAACCCTGACATCAAGGCATTCACAATCGCCCATAATGGGGCTGTTGATATAGTTCTGAACGGCATCAAAACGCCCGTGCAATGGATACGTTCTGCCGTTCGCTGGATTAAAAATGCGCTCATCCCGGAAACTCCGGTGTTTCAGCATCACGGAGCGCCGGGTGACAATTCTCACGATGGTCGAGTCCCTATTGGCAAGGTCATCGGGAGCAAGATAGTTGAAGAAGGCAGTAAAATTGCTACAATCGCAGCAATGTACATTTTCCCACAATATCGACATCTGAATCTCGATGTCGCCTCGATTGAAGCGGATATTCACTATGCAAGGAACGGCAATGTTGTATATCCGACATCAGTCGAACAAGTCACGGGGGTCGCACTGGCAAACTCGAAGAATGCGAGACCTGGCTTCCCCGGAGCCACAATGCTCGGCGCTATACAAGCGTTCGCCAAAACAGGAGATATTACAATGCCAACATCAGTGGAAGAGGTAAAGGAACTCGTTGTCTCTCTTGGGATAACGCCGGAACAGGTATACTCGAAGGAAGAACTGGTCGGGTCGAAAGTCATTGTCGATCACATCCGCAAGGAGAAACAAACCACCTACGAGCATGCAAAGCGTATTCAGGCGGAAAAGGATGAACTCCAAATCAAGTTTGATACCCAGAAATCGGACTATGACAAGAAGCTCGCCGAAGCCACAAAGAATGTTCTGATTGCTCGTTCTGGTAACGTTTTCTCCGTTGTCGCTCAGGAAAGGAAACTGGAAGACATTCCGAAGAAGTATATCGAGAAACGGCTTCCGGCATTCACAACCGATGCGACCGATGATGTCAAAATGAAAGAAGACCTGAACAAGTTCATTGACGGTCAGTTGAAGGAGTTTGAAGAAGTGCAGGTATTGCTTGGCGTCAAAAAGCCGGATGAAACACCTCCGGGAAACCCACCTGTGGATAAACCGCCTGTGATACCGCCTACTTCAACACCTCAATTTGACGGAAGCGATGATATGCCGTTCCGCGATCAGATGAATCCAGACGTGAACCCTCTCATCCCTGGTGGTAAGGCAGACCAGAACTTCACAGTATGACTTGAGAGGAGTAGTTTATGGCTTGCTCATTACGTTCACCCAATGAGGTCTGCGAAGTATTTGAAGATACCGCAGTAGCTGTCCTCGCTGCGTGGACACTATACCCGATAAACGATGTGATTGTCATCAATAAGGCAGCGGCAGCCATTGGTGATACCGCAGTTTTCTACTATTTCATCCCCAAAGTAGTAGTTGACTGCTTGACCATCACATCGGGTAATCTTGCTTCTTTTGCAGAAGGTAGCAAGGTTTACTATGATAATGCCACACATGCAGTGACGAACGTAGCCAATGCGAATGTCTGCGGATTCGTCACGGTCGCACCTGCGGTCGGCGATACGACTGTCGAGATTCACTTCGACGGCACTCTCCGAATCGTAGCCTAACCCTCCAGAAAGGAGAATACAATGCCTCAGATAATCTCCGACTGGAGAAAATTCGAGAAGCTCGGCGGAGTACGCAGCCCAGAAGCCAGAGCGGCATTAACCGGTGCGGTACAAGCGTTTATGCTTGAGCCAGAAAAACCGGCGTTCAAATCCGATGTCCAAAATGCATTAGCACAGATTCAGGCATTCGGTACAAGCGCAGATTTTCCGACAAGCGTTCTGGAAGTCATGCGTAAATATCAACTCACAACCTATTTCGATACGGCTTACGAACAGGTGTTTGACATTCTGGATATGCGGAACTCTAACCGTAACAGTTTTGAGATTCTCGATATTCAGGACGCCCTTTCATTTTCACTCGTGCCTGAAGGCATGAAAGCCAAAGTCTATGGAATGAGTGGTGAAAAAGCAACCGTATCGCTCGATATGTACGGTGGCGGTCTTTCATGGTCTCGGCGTCTGTTCGATGATAGGGAATACTGGACTATCGAAAACAATGCGATAGCGTTCCGAAACAAGTGGTATTCAACCAAAGCCACAAATTTCTACGCATTGATCGAAGCTCTCGGTATTGCCCAGAACATCGCATGGCAAGCACCTGATCCTGCCGGTGTTCCCAATACAAACGAGAACTACACGGCGATCCGGGACATCCAGACCATCAATCTCGCCTGCCAGACGATTCTTCTCAATGTGCGGAACAAAGGATATGGCGTGACACCCAATTCGCAATTCATTATCCTTTCTCCGATCCAGTTCAAGGGAAGATTGTCCAGAGCGCTCGGTCTCGTTCAACAGCCGTTTGCCGGAAGCGTATCACGCACCTATTATAACGTATCGCCGGTTTACACGCTTGGTCTGACGGCAACTGACGTTTACTACGTCATTCTGCCGAAGCAGAAACTTCTCGGCGCTAACCGTATGGACTTGACGATTTTCTCCAAGTTCGACGAGCTTTCCTACACTGACATCGCTGTCGGTTGGGGACGGTACGGTGGCGCAATCGGTGATTCTCAACAGCTTCAGAGATGCGCGACAGCATAAAATAAACCAACATCTCACGACAAAAGGGCGGGTTTAATCGCTCGCCCTTTTTTACAAAGGCGGTGCAATGGATAAAATCACAAATATCAGGGATGTCATCAGGGGACGCCCTCCCGTACTCGATCCACCCCCTATAAAAGTAGAACCAATAACTACAATCGGTCAAGTCATTAAAGCACAGAAACTTCGGACAATAGCTCCAAAAGGTATTCCAAAACAACCGATTCAGCCTAAATTTGACATGAAATATATTCATCGCCATTATCTCCATCACATTCTCAAAAAAGATATGTGGCGGGGACATCGATGCTTCATCATCGGCGGCGGCCCCTCCCTGAATGGTTTCGATTGGTCTCTCCTCAATGGCGAACTGGTCATCGGAATCAATCGAGCCTATGAGATGGGCGATTGGGCGGTAAATGTATCGATGGATGCCGACCTGATTGCTTATTTCGAGAACGGAAGTTATGGTGGAGTCTCGGCATCCCGGTGGAAACAGTTTGCCGGTGTCCGTGCATGGTGGACAGATGCAAAGTTTGAGTTCCCGCCAGCCGATGAAGAACACCGGTACAATCATTACGTCATTGAACCCGCCGGTAGAACTGAATTTCCCATCGACAGCCCCGGTCGATTGTCAGCCGCAAATAACAGTGGATACCTTGCTCTGAATCTTGCCGTAACGCTCGGCGCGAACCCAATCTATCTTCTCGGCTTCGACATGACAGGGAATGGAGCTGGCAAGCAAGCATGGTGGCATAACGGCTATGATGAGAGCCGCGTACAATCAGATGGTGTCTATGACAAGATGATTTACGACTTCACGGAACTCAAACCTCGCCTCGATCTTATTGGCATTCAGGTCATAAATCTCAACAAGAACTCACGTCTCACCTGTTTCCCGCGCAAGTCATGGTCAGAAGCGGAGATTGCAAAAGTACGACGCCCCACGGTCGTTACAACTGTTTCCTCAAAGAACGATGAGCGATATGCTGATGAACTTCGGCTGTCGGCTGCAATCTATGGGCTACAATGCCGAATCCTTAAAGAGAGCAAGCCGGATGCCATCAATAAAGTCCTGAATGAAACCGGCAATGATGTTCTCTGGCTGAATCCGTGGTCAAGATTTACCAAATATCCGAGCGAATTTGACAACTGTCCAGAAGACATCGACATGGACAACCTCACCTATATTCGGAAACTTAAAGGAAAATAAGATGGAAGAAATTAAAATTGGCATGGCAAAGAAAATAGCAGAAACTCTTGATTATGATGGAATAATTATGTATGGCTTTAAAAGTGGCGTAGGACAGCATATAACAACGTATGGCAAAACCATTAAGGGCAGTAAGTGTATGGCGAAAATTGGGAATCATATGAAAAAGGAATTAGAATGGCCTGATGAATCATGTCATGCAGAACCAATTAAACGTATTTGCGAAAACTGTTCATTTTATAAGTCACAACGTGATTTTTTTAATGATTATAGATTGGAGGGAGGACTGTGCTTTTATGAACCGAAAAGACTGGAAAGGGAACCTAAATCAATAGCTTGCCATAATTTTGAAGGGAATACTTGGTAATAATTAATAATATTTCAAAAAAGAAACTTCATCCCGATGCCGATAAAAATTGATTCAATAGAATTTTTCCCCGTCAAAATTACAGCTATCACTCCCACCGGTGATCGTCCTCTTGCATTTTCCCTCTGTAAGCATTGGATGGAAATGCAGACGGTTAAGCCTGACCAATGGATCGTTGTAGACGATGGGAAAACACCTATGAAGCCTCCTGTTGGCGCAACATATGTAAGACGTACTCCACAGCCTACCGACCCCAAACACACGTTAAACGTCAATCTAAAGACTGTCTTGCCCTATATCAGAGGCGAGAAGATTCTGATTATAGAGGATGATGAATATTACGCTCCCGGATATGTGGAGGAAATGTCAAGCGCACTTGAACACGCTCAGGTCGGTGGTATTGGTTGGAGCAAGTACTACCATCTGCCATCTGGCGGCTATGCCCGTCATGCAAATAGTGGTTGGGCTTCGCTTGCACAGACCGGATTCACCCGCCAGTTTATTCATACCTTTACGGCTCTATTGGACGCTGACGGCGGTACGTATCTCGACCTTCATATCTGGCGCACAGCAATGAATAACGGCGTTGGCTACCTATTCTGCGATGATGACCCAAATTCACTCTATGTCGGCATTAAAGGGCTTCCGGGACGGCGTGGCATCGGTGTCGGGCATGATACTGCGATGTATAAAGACTGCATTGATCACAAACGAACAATTCTCAAAACATGGATCACAAAACCACAGGACTGTAAAGTGTATCTCGATATTTTGAGCGGCAAATTGAATGACTCAAATTGCAATACCTATTTCCCGCAAATCACTGGGATTACCGTCTGCCAGAACACGAAAGACCTGATGCAACGGGCTTATGAATCAGTGCGCCGCTTCCACCCCGAAATTCCGATAATTATTATCGACGGTTCTGATGCCACTGACCCATGTTACTTTTACACCCGGAGTCTGCAATCCAATCTGACAACGGTGATTCAGCCCGGATACAACATCGGTCATGGGCGCGGCATGTGTCTCGGTATCGATGAAGCACAGACGCCTTTCGCCCTGATATTCGATTCCGATATTGAGATGCTGAAATCCCCGGTCGATGCCATGTTTGCCATGATGGAACCAGATACATTCGGAGTCGGATATATCGAAAAGACTGGATTCGACGGCTATGAGTACGGCGCAAATGCGGTGCATGAGCATCAGGGCTGGATGCGTATGCTTCATCCCTATTTCCATCTCATCAATATCGCCAATTACCGTAAATTCCATCCCTACGTTCATCATGGCGCGCCCACATATCTCACTTGTTTCGATATTCACAAAAGAGGATTATCGGAAAAAATCATCAAAGAATTTCCGGGACTCGGACATTCATCCGGTAAAGGATGGGTATGGGAAGGCAAACCACGAGAATATATCAGACACGATCCCGCTGGTACACGTACTGAGCGTGTGAGACGCGGGCTTGGTGAAATCGAACCCGGATGGGTTCATAACACGGGGCAAGTATGAAAGTAATCGCTTTTACCTATGTCCTCGATGAACGCGAATACATCGCCAAAAACATCGAGAACTCTCTTGAACAGGGATTGACACCCATTGTCATAAATAATGGCTGTAGCGACGGCACAAGGGATGTGGTGAGGGAATATGGAGTACCTATGTATATCCACATCACCCCTACTTTCCATTTGCACGACATGATCTACTTCGGCATGAATACAGCGAAGGAAATCGGATGTGACTGGATAATTCTCAAAGACGCCGACGAATTGATGGAAACCTACGACGGACGCAAGATACCGTCCATTCTTGCCGAAGCCGATGCCGCCGGATACAACTGCGTGGACTTCGATTCCTATTCGTTCTGGCCGACGGTAGATGACGACTGGAATGAACCTGATTTCAAGAAACGCATCCGCCATTATACCAGATTCGACATTCCCTGGATTCGGGCGATAAAGAACTCACCGGAAATCTGGATTGACCATCCGCATCTGCCCGGCGGGGAACCAAAAGTAAGCCCTGTAAAGCTCATCATCCGCCATTACAAATTCCTCAATGCCGAACAGGGCAAGAGAAAAGTATGGTGCCGAAAAGCCCGATATAATCCTCTCGAAGTTGCCAAAGGCAGTCATACGCATTACAATAAATATGAAATGAAGGACAATTACTTCGTACTCGAACCAGAAATCTATTCAAAATTGAATGTCTACAATGAAGATAGACAATGGGTGCGCGAACAAGTATGGGACGAATGGAGATAATATGGCAAACCAATACAGAGGTAAGAAATTAGACATCGGTTGCGGTGTGTCCCTGAAAGATGGATATGTCGGTCTGGACAAGCGCAAACTCGACGGCGTGAGCATTGTCCATGACCTCGAAGTATTCCCTTATCCCATCGAAGATAACACTTTCACAGAAATCAGGGGCTTCCACGTCATCGAGCACATCAAACCGTGGCTGACCGTCGATTTTATGAACGAACTCTGGCGCATCATGGAGCCGGGCGGGTTGCTCGCGCTGGACATGCCGTATGGTGGAACGAACAGCTATCGCCAGGACCCGACACATTGCAATGAGTTCATCGAACTCACATTCTGGTACTTCGATCCCCGCAATCAGATGTACCAGATTTACCAGCCAAAGACATGGTTCATAAAAAAAGGTTTTCCGGTGAGGATTGACGGCGAATTTCTCAAGGTGGAAATGTGGAAACTGGACAATAATCTGGATGCGCTTATTGCGAAGAATGAGGAGCAGAAGCCATGATGCACCAAGCCCAAATGCTCTTTCTTGTTACTGGTAAATGCAACATGGCATGTCCGCACTGCGCTCAGGGATATTGGCGCAAAGACTACATGAATTACCAGATGACGCCACAAGAAATAAAGACTATTTGTCGCCGGACACGGGAACTCGGTCTGCATTTTGCTCAAGCACTGATTATGGGTGGCGAACCGGCACTTTGGATTCATCTTGAAGAAGGATGCAGAATAATCAAAGAGTCTAAACTGTTCGACCGCATAGACATATACTCGAACTGCAAAAAGACTGAGCCGCTCATTAATCTTCTCGATAAAGGACTTGCCGACAAGATAGCGGTACAGACTGTCAATATGTCGATTGAAGGCATGGGTGAGTTATGGGCGAAACATGCCGCCGATGTGAATATTGCTCCTCTTGAAGCTCACAAAATCCACCCCGACAAGCCCATTGAAAATTCCTTGCCAGCGGCGTGTGGATGCGACCAAATAACGGTTTTTGATGGGAAAGTTTATTCATGCCCCGGTGGTTATCACAATACCGTCCGCATGGGATGGGATGTCGATAATCCGCGCCTATGGGTGAATATCGAAGACGACTGGTATTCTTACTTCATGCAGATGGACAGATACAGCATTCCCGCGTGTTCCGTATGTCTTGCGAATTGCAAAGTATGGAAAGTAGCGGTGGACAGTGAAAAACAAGGAGAACTGAAATGAACCAATTCCAACTTTCTTTGATGCCCGTCGGGGCGTGCAATATGAATTGCCCGAACTGCACACAGAAGTATTTCCGTAAGGATTTCGCAGATTATCAGATGAGTCTCGAAGAAGTCGAAACAATCTGTCGGCGCGTGAAGGAACTCGGATTGCACTTCGCATGGGCGCATATCACCGGCGGCGAACCTGCATTATGGGACAACCTGTATGAAGGTTGCAAAATATTCAGGACTTCCGGCGCCTTCGATCATGTCGAAGTCTGGTCGAATTGCAAATTGACCAAACCGCTCATGGAAATTCTCGATGACAATCTGGTAGAGCATGTCATTACGCAGGAAGCGAATACTTACAAGACTGGCGCAAACGCCCTCAAAAAGAAGTATGGCGACCGGATGAGTATTATCTCACCATCGGCGCACCAAGTTCATCCTGACAAGCCACTGGACAACGTACTTCCCGCTGAATGCGGGTGCAACCGTGTTGAGATATTCAACTATCGCGTCTATCCATGCGCCAACTATTATTCCAATATGAGACGCATGGGACTCGACCCGATGGAGTATCCGCTTTCCGCGCCGCTCGACAGTAATTGGGCGGCATTTATGGACGGCATTGACAGGTTCAACATGCAAGCCTGCCGGGTCTGTCTGGCGAACGGAAAAGTTTCGAGGCAAGCGCCAGTTGGGAAGGCAAAATGAAAAACGTCTTCGTAACAGGAGGAGCAGGTTTTATCGGCTCGAACTTTATCCGGCATCTATTCAAGAAAAATCCCAAATTGCACGTCGTCAACTATGACGACCTGACCTATGCGGGGAACCTAAAAAATCTTGAGTTTTTGCCAAAATACTCCGATTATGTTTTCGCCAAAGGCAATATCTGTTGCGGACGGTGGGTATCAGCACTGTTGAGATCACATAAGATCGATACGATTATTAATTTCGCCGCCGAATCCCATGTGGACAGAAGTATTGATAGCAGCGGACTGTTTATGCAGACCAACGTCATGGGAACGCGAGCATTGCTGGATAGCGCTCTTGAATGCGGCGTGAAGCGATTTATCCAAATCGGCACGGATGAGGCTTACGGGAGCCTGAACGAGGATTCGCCAAGCTCGGTTGAAACCGATCTGCTCAAGCCACGGAGTCCCTACGCGGCAAGCAAAGCCGCCGCCGACCTTCTGGCGTTGAGTTACTTCCACACCCACGGTTTACCTGTCATCGTTACCCGGAGTTCCAACAACTACGGCGCCTACCAGTACCCGGAGAAAGTGATACCGCTGTTCATCACCAATATTCTTCAAGGCAAGAAAGTTCCGGTGTACGGCAAAGGACTGAATATCCGCGATTGGCTCCATGTCGAGGACAACTGTGAGGCAATCCGGTTAGTTGCGGAGAAAGGTACACCTGGTGAGATTTACAACATCGCTGGCAACAATGAGATTCCCAACATCAAGTTAACCCGATTGATAATTCAGGCGATGGGAATCGAAGCATGGGCTGGACATCTTGTATACGTCGAAGACAGAAAGGGGCATGACTGGCGATATTCTATGAACTGCGAAAAGATTTTTAATGAATTAGGATGGGAGCCACGTATATTATTCGATGAAGGGTTGGTCAACACAATTAACTGGTACAAGGAGAATGAGTCATGGTGGAAACCGTTGGTAAAATAATCGTTCTGGGAAAGGGATTTCTCGGTACAAAGTTCAAAATGCGCGGATATGAGGTCTGGGATAAAAAACGCTTTCAAATTACACAGAAAGAAAATTACTTATTCCCTCTTGATAAATATAATATTATAGTGAATTGTATCGGCAAGAGCAATACGCGATGGTGCGAAAAGAAAGAGAACTTTGCAACGGCTTTGTGGAGTAATGGAATCCTTCCGGGGATTTTGAGCAAATATTGTGCGACTCACGGAAAAAAATTCGTCCACATCTCCACCGGCTGTCTTTACGACAATGGAGTAACCCCGCAAGACGAATATAGTCTTTTCACCGCACATTGCAATTACACTGTTACTAAATGGGTTGGCGAAAAGGGTTGCCATGAGCAGGATTTGATTTTAAGACCGCGATTGCTTTTCGGCGACTTTAAGCCTGAAGGTAGAAACAATCTGCTCTGCAAACTTCCGCAGTTCACTCGATTTCTGACAAATTGGAACAGTTATGCCAGCGTTGACGTGATTGTTGATGCATTTGAGGCATTGATAAAAAACGAGCAATCGGGAGTGTTCAATGTCGCATGTGATGGATATGCAAGTCCTTATGAAATATCCAGATGGATTGGGTTAGAAGGAGAAATGATTACGGCAAAGAAATTACGGGAATCGGAAGGACTCCATCTCGTAAACAACATCATGGATTTATCCAAGCTCCGGCAGTTCTACCAACCACCGGAATTGAAAGATGAAATCATGCGTTGCTGGGAGGCACTAAAATGACTGATAAACGAGAAATAATATCCGCAGACAACAATCAGATGGTTTTTATACAACAAGAAAATATGTATGATTTTGAACCTTTGATGGACATAACCGCATCCGAAGTTGCTTTAATTATTAGTTTATTGGAAGTTAAAATATCCAAAGAGATATTTGATAAACTCCAAGAAAAAACCAAAAGGCATTTTAAAGAGGCACTAAAATGAGAGCAATCTTACTGGCTGGCGGAAACAGTACACGCCTCTATCCGGCGACTTGGGCGATAAACAAACACATGCTACCTGTCTACGATAAGCCGATGATTTACTATCCGCTTTCGCTCCTCATGGCGGCGGGAATCCGCGAGATACTTGTCATTACGACTCCGGTGGCTTTTGAGAAAATGGCACGGTTATTGAGGGATGGTTCGCAGTGGGGTATTGAGTTTTCTTATAAAGCGCAAGACAAGCCACGAGGTATTGCCGACGCTTTCATAGTTGGCAAGAAGTTCATCGGCAAAGATAACGTATGCCTGATGTTGGGCGACAATATCTTCTACGGCCATGGACTTCCGTCGCAATTACAGAGGGCATCGGAACTCACAGAAGGGGCTATCATATTTGCCTATGCGGTCAAAGACCCTGAACGATACGGCGTTGTTGAGTTCGACAAAAACAATATCGCCATCGGTATCGAGGAGAAGCCCCTCGCGCCCCGGTCTAAATATGCAGTGCCCGGAATCTACTTCTATGATAATCAGGTGGTTGGCATTGCCGAGAATCTGAAACCCTCTGCCCGTGGTGAACTTGAAATCACCGACGTAAACAACGCCTACATCGAGAAGGGACAACTCAAGGTAGAAGTCATCGGGCGTGGCACGGCTTGGCTCGATGCGGGCACCCACGAGGCTCTCTTGCAGGCATCGAACTTCGTTCAGGCAATACAAGAACGTCAGGGGATTCTGATTGCAAGTCCCGAAGAAGTGGCATACCGTATGGGTTACATTGACTTCGGGCAATTACAATCACTTGCGGGCAAGTTAAGCAATAGCCCTTACGGACAGTATCTTTTGAACATACCGGAGGGGGTATGAAAATCATTAAAATAAATTATAACGATACCAAACCATTTTTAATTGGAATACATTATGCCCATAGAATGCCTTGTATACAATATGCTTTTGGTTTAATATGTGACGACCTATTAGAGGGAGTTGTTACTTATGGTCAACCCGCAAGTCCTTATTTGTGTAAAGGTTTGGCGGGTGAAAATAACAGAAAGAGAGTAATTGAATTAAATAGACTTGTAGTTACAACGAATAAAAAAAACGCCGCATCCTTTTTAATAGGCGGTAGTCTCAAAATGTTACCTAAAGATTTATTTGTTGTATCATACGCGGATAGTCAAATGGGGCATATTGGATATGTTTATCAAGCGACAAATTGGATATATACTGGAATTACAAAAGCTCGCACAGATATATTTTCCGAATCTGGCCATTCTCGTCATCATTGCGCGGATGTGTCTAAAAGACAATATCGCAGTGCAAAACACAGATATGTTACTTTTACTGGAAGTAAAAAAACCATGATTAAAGAATTGCGTTATCCTATTGCCCCCTACCCTAAAGGAGAAACAAAAAGATATTTTATACAGAAACATAGCGATTACAAATCGCAACAAACGAAACTGGATTTGATATGAACATAGACTCCATACAGTTATCACCGTATCAGACAATCGCCGTCGGTACAAGCCACCCTGAACCTTGCCAACCGGAGTCCGGTCAATCCCTATTTTCTCTGATACCACGAGGCGCATGGAAAGGTCATCGGTGTTTTATCATCGGCGGCGGCCCGACAGTCCTCACTCACAATCTCGACCGACTGGCAGGTGAACTCACCATCGGCGTCAACCGTGCCTACGATGTCTACTACCCGTCGATTCTCTGTGCGCTCGATCCGCAGTTCTACGAATGGGCGGAAACCGGCGCCTTCGGGATATTCTCGGAAATGCGGTATCGCTCATATCCGGGGACGAAAGCATGGGCGCAGGTAAGGCCCGATACATCGGTCAACGCATCGGGAATCTACACCGTTGAGAATATCGCCCGGCATTGCAACAACAGTGGACAGGCGGCGATAAATCTTGCCATAGAACTGGGTGCAAGCCCCATATACCTCATCGGATTCGATATGAAGGGCAATCCTACCAACTTCCACGATGGCTACCCTACAGGGGCATCCCCCGATGTCTACGAGGGTTATGTGAAGTCTATTGAGTCGTCAGTGCCGGAGAGAGCAAAGGAATATGGCGTGGAAATCATAAACCTATCGACTGATTCGGCACTGACGGCATTTCCCCATGGCGATTTTGATGAAGTGCTGGACTCCAAGCCTGTGCGCCCGATACTCATTTCATGCTATGCAAGAGGCGAGGAACAGGAAGCGGCGCAACTCGTTCAATCAGCCATGCTCTATGGTCTGGAATGCGATGTCGTTCCGGCTTCTGTTACAAAGGAAGAACTCATTCAGGCGATGATTGAAAAGCATCGGCGTGAAGTTATTTATGTCGATTGCCACGATAGGATAACGCATGAACGATTTAACCAAACTTTTTGCCAATAAAGATTTTATCACGAAACTCCACAGGGTAGGAAAAATTTTCCCAGTGCATGTCACGGTATGCCTGAACAACGCTGACCGGTCACAGGAACTTTCCTTGCAGGATATTAAACGTCTTGGTACAACATTGTTCGGGTTGAAGTGTCAAGCCGTGACCCTGATGGGCGGCGACCCGCTTCAGCATCTTTACATCAACGAAATTGTCAAATCGCTGAATTACAATACGGTCAAAATCGGCATTGTTACGGAAGGTACTCATCTTCACTATCTGATGAATCATACCAAAGTTCATTGGATTCAGATTACCGGCAAACCGGAGAAGGAATATCTCGCCGAACAGAAACACCGTCCAATATGCCGTCAATGGTTGCGCCCAGATGCCCCTAAAAGCGATTTTAAAGCTGGAGTGAGGTATTGTTGGGCTTCGCTATTAAAACCTGTTATAGGGCACGATGGACGCATTCATCCGTGTCTTGAACGCTGTGATGTGTCGATGGGTGATGATTTGCTTAAAATATACGCCAAACAGAAGCCTTTTGATGGGTCGGACTGCGAACATTGTTACAATTCAGGACTTAACGAAATGCTCGATGCGTTTGTCCATAAACCGGAAAGGATGGAATGGGTATGAAGGATAACATTATGTCTATTGCATTGCTGGAAGCTGTTGAACGGGGATATATGGTTGACGCCAAAGGGATAGCACATAATAAACATGGCGATGCTATTAATGGTTGTCTATGCACAACAGGATATAAATATATAACAATCAGAATGGATAAATATTTTGGAAGAAGAAAATGCTGTAAAGTGTTTATTCATCGCATAATGGCATATCAGAAATTTGGGGATAAAATATTTGATGAATGTTTGGAAGTACGTCATTTAAACAACAATAAATTGGATAATTCGTGGGGAAACGTCTCTATTGGCACGCCAAGTGAAAATCGTTATGACTTGGACGAAAAAACCAGATTACGAACAAGTAAAATTGCGGCAAAAGCACAGCGCAAATTCACTGATGATGAAATAATATCAATGAGATTAAAACATAAAAATGGATTGAGTTACAAAAAAATTATGGATGAGTATAAGATCGCAAAAAGTACTCTTTCTTATATCATCAACGGAAATACGTATAATGAAACCGGAACTGCACTATGAATAGTGCTTGACATCCTATTGAAACACAATATATTGTATTCAACACGAGGTGAATCATGGCAATAACGGTAGGAACAAATAGTTGGGTGACAGAGGCATACGCTAATACGTATATGGGCGAACGACTCGGTGCGGCGGATTACTGGACAGACGGAGCCGCGAATAATGCCCGTGCCCTCGTTACCGCATGGACATGGCTTACGAATAGCCCCAAGTTCTCTTTCCCGACAGCAGTAGCCGACATCACGACCGCAATGAAATACATTCAGTGCGAAATGGCGCTTTTCCTGTTGCAACACCAGCCCGACATCGATCTTCGCATGGGATTGCAGGCGCAAGGTGTCACGGATGCCGGTATCGTGAAGGAAAAATATTCGCTGTCGATTCACGGTATACCGTTACCGGCGACAGTGGTCGATATGGCGCAGGCATATCTGAATCAGCGCAATATCTACATCGTTGACCTCGAACGCGACGAGGAACAGAAGACGAGCTATGACGCTGTGACAAACTTGCCGAGGAACGATTGAGAGATTATCGGGACGCAGTGTGACGGCGCACTTGCGAGACGGCTCGCAGAGTTTCTGTTCGACTCGGAACGACCCGACCAATGATTGAGGAGGGGAAAATGGATAAATGGGCAGTGAGTTTTATTATTTCTATGATAATCCTGTGCGGTATACTCTATGGTGTTCTTGGAATTTCAAAATATTTTGGGATTGACTACAATGAATTATTTAAATCAATCGGTTCTTTGCTTTTTGTAATTTTTATGACATGGTTTATTAGAGAAATTGTTTTTGAAGATGATGATTGAGGTGAGTCATGCCGAAATATAGACCGTGGTTGGGCATTCTTATCTGGATATTAGGCAGTGTTTTAGGGATAGTATTAGCCTTATACGGGGTTATTGAGCGCAAAGATTCGGCACTTCTTGTATGGGTATTTTTTGCAATCCCTATCTTTTGGTCATGCACCGCAAGGGATAATGAGCAATGATTAAAGCCTATCTTGTTAATTCCATCACCCTGAAGAAGTATATGGGTGAAGACCAGTGGGGCGAACCGACTGCACGTGTAAATGAAACCGTTGGTTGTTATATCGACTATAAGAACCGCAATGTCGCCGGAATTGACGGTACAACTATTGTTAGTATGGCAAAAATAATGATAGAGCCAAGAACTATAGTACGCAGTGGATTCGCAACGAGAGCGGCAAATACAATCGCTTACGAAGACTTGGTAAATTTCGACGGCGCAGACCATTCGATAATCCAGATAGGGCGTCCCGGCGATTTCAGCACACGGTTTACAGAGGTCTATGTGAAATGAGCAAAACGCTTACATTTAAAATGGATGCCAGCGATTTTCTGTCGAATCTTGATAAACTACAGGCAAAGAAGTTCCCGGAAGCGGCGCGAGAAGGTCTTGGTCGAGCCGGGATTGCCCTAATGATAGATACCGTTGAGCAAAACCCGACGGCGCCCCGTGACATTCCCGGTGAGGAAAGAGGCGAAAGTCAGCGTGAACTCTGGGGATCGGGATCGGTATTTGTTGAAAGTAAGAAAGTTGAAGGCAGTCGATTCGGCGATCCAGTGTATCAGCCGGAGCAAGTGAGCGACCCGCAACCAATGACGGCACAGGTCGTTTTCGGTGCGCCTTACGCCGCAAGATGGCATGAGAATCTGCCAAAGGAAGGTTTTACGTATGCTCTCGCTGGAATCAAGTTTCTGGAAAACAAACTTATTGGAAATATCGGCAAATATGCGGGGCTGATTGCGAAGGAAATCAGAAAAACGCTATGATAAAAGAACTGACAACCTATATCGACAATAACACCGCCTTGCTGACGCTCGGTACAAATCTGTTCGCCGGTGACATACCGACGGCTTACGAAGGGCAGGCAACGGTTGTCGAAACACTGTCGCCGGGAATCAGGAATCCGACGCCGGGGCAGACTGATATGGGGCAAACACCGTTCAGAATCAAGACGCGGGGTGCAGTCGGCGATAGTTGGTTCACAACACGGGCAATGGCTTTGGTCGTTTTCGGCATACTTCACGGTAAAATGCAGATTTCGCTACCTGTAGTTGCAAGCGGCCCGACATACGTTGTAAATATCACTTGTAATGATCCATATTACATGGGGAAAGACGAGAAGAATCGTCATGTTTTTATCACTAACACTTTAATTTACAGAGAAGAACTGTAGGTTTTGACTTGGATACCAAGTATTAATTAAAATAACCGGATATATCACCCTTATGCTTTAGTGCATAACTTTTATATTACGGTTTCTTTTAACAAATTTTAACAGGAGGGTACTAAAATGCCTCTCGGCCCCTTTGGTGACATTGGCCCGTGCCAGATTGAATGGAATGATATTGTTATCACATCAATCCATGAAGATGGTGCGACTTTTCGTTGTACAATGAATACGGCGCCCGTTAAGGAAGCGGAATACGGTGTCGCAGAAATTGATTCCGTCGGCACTGGATATGATCCGGTTGAATTTGAGGCTCCGTTTACCCGTGTGACATTCGGGAATCTTCAGAGACTTCTCCCCGGCAGTAGCATTTCGGGCGGAAGTCTTGCATCAGGAGCGGTTACTGCGCACGCAGGCACAAAGGTAGGTACGCCTCTTTATGACCTGTCGCACGAACTCATTGTCAAGCGCATCGTGAACGGTATTGTGGATTCCGATACGAAGCGATGGCTTCATATCTTCAAGACGTATCCGATCCCTCGTTTCGATATTCCATACAATCTTTCAGGACAACGGGCTTTCATGGTGTTGTTTAAGGCATATCCACTACAAGTTGCCAGTGGCAATGATCCTATCGGTGCCACATGGAGAGTTGGAGGAGCAGAATAATGCCGAAACTCAATCTGGATGAATTTTCAGAAAAGTTGTTTGAACCAATCACAATCACTATCGGCGGCAGAGAATATACCGTACCGAAAGTTACGGCGGAAGTATTGGATAAGTTGACATCGGCGTCGAAGGAAGAAAAGACGAACTCTCTATGCCGTCAACTTTCCGATATTCTCGGTGTCGATAAAAATGCTTTCGTCAAAACCGACATCAGGCAAATCGTGGCGGCCATTCGGTTCATCTCCGACAATATCACGAAAGGTATGGAAGCTGACCCGAAAAATTTCATTGTCGCCGGGGAGAATACATCGCCACAATCTTCGCAACCTTCCCCGGCGCATTCACCTTCGACGACTTGACCGGAATGGACATTCGCCTGTTCATGTTCTGGGTGAGACAGGCAATGCGAATCAGGCGAGGTTTGTTAAAAGATACGGCTTTGGCAGTACGTGCCGGATTTAACGCGGATAAAGATGAGTGGCGCAAGTTCGTTTACGATCTCGACAATCCGCAGTCGAAAGATGAAGAAAGCGCAGCCGATATTACATGGGCGGCGCTCATGGCGGCAAAAAGAGGATAGTGACCGATGTATCCAGCCGGTTCGATAGTTGCCTATATTCAACTCAACAAGAGCGCGTGGGACGCTCCGATACGCAGTGTTAGAGGCGATGTAGCCAATCTTACACGCCTATCGGAGAATCTCGGCAGGAAGATGCTCGCCCTTTCTGCAACCATTATCGGCGTCGGCACTATCGCAGTCCGTGAGTTCGGTAAGTTTGAACATGCAATGCGGATTTCGACATCCGTGTCCAATGCTACCGAGAAAGAATTTGCACAGGCATCGGATAAGGCGATAGAGGTCAGTAAGAAGTGGAATGTCGCCGCAACCACTGTCGCTAATGCCTATCTCTTTCTTGGGCGTGCCGGACTCACTATGGGCGAGCAGATGAAAGCGGTCGAGCCTATTGTTTTGGCATCGAAAGCCATGCTCACCGACCTCGAAGACACCACCGAAGGCGTCATCAATATCATCAGAGCGTTTAATTACACTTTTGAAGATACCGCTCAGATAGTTGGCGAGGTCACATACGCCGCCAATAAATCCACACAGAGCCTTGATGACATCCTCACCGCTTTATCTTACGCAGGTAAGCCCGCGCAGGCAGCCAATACATCATTCGAACAACTTGCCGCAGCTTTGAGCGTAGCCGCTAATCAGGGAATCAGGGGTAGTAAAGCTGGCGTGGCTCTACGTTTTGCATTTACCAGTCTTATGCGACCAACACAGCAGACGCTTGATATATTGAAGAAGTATAATATACAGGTTTATGATTCCGAAATGAGAATGAAGCCTTTACCTGATCTTTTGCAAGAGATCGAGGAAGGTCTTGCTGGATTAACAGAGAAGCGTCGTAATGAAGCTCTTGCAACCATTGTCGGTGTACGTGCTACTTCGACATGGCTTGCTCTTTTATCAGGGGGCGGTAGTCGTACTCTTCGTGAATGGACGGAGAATATCGACAATGCCGGTAACGAAGCCGAGATAGTTGCTAAAGACCAGTTGAAAGCCTTGCTTGAAAAATGGGGGCAGATAAAGAAAGGCATACAGGCGGTTGTCTATGCCCTCGTTGACCAATTCACGCCTGGACTGAAAAACGCATCGGATAAACTCATCGAATTAACGACAAAAACCGAAGAATGGATTAAGGCAAACAAGGATCAGGTCAAGGAAATGGTAAAGTCCATTGCCAATTTCGGATTACTTGTTGGTAAAATCGGTTTAGTACTTTTGATTCTACCCAAAATCGTCAGTTTATCATCGGCATTACTATCGGCATTCACGAATCCATTTATCATCATTCCGGGTATTATTTATGGTTTATCGGTTATATTCCGTGAAGGCTTAGACCAGATGTTCGATGATTTAAAGAAATTCATGAAAGATGTTGATGATGAAACGACAAAATGGCGACAAAAAATAGCAGATAATATTGGCCCAGGAGGTAGAATACTTGCTGGAGCAACGGCAGGCGGAATAACAGGTTCGGTACTTGGTCTTGGACCGATCGGTGCGGGAATCGGTGCGGGAATCGGTGCGGGAATAACAGGATATTCCATGTTAAAAGAACGCAAGATGGGTCTCCTTGATGAAAAATGGCGAATGAAATTAGGTAGATGGAATAATGTATCGCCTGTTAATAAACCCGCATGGTCAGATTCCAAAGAAATATTGAGTCGATACGTGGATATTGCGACCAAAGATGTTGATTGGGCTAAAGGGAAATTGGGTGATTTTGCCAAAGGAGCACTTTCACCCGAACAACTGGCTTTTATAGAAAAGGCGATGAAAATTTTCGATGATTTGGCTAACACTATTGCAAATTTCGGCACAACCGCCGAAGATGCCGAGCCTCCTGTTAAGAAATTGATTGACACTTTGAGTAGGGCAGGCAAGGCTGACGCACGTGGCGACTGGTTTAAATTTATTCAAGCATGGGATGATGCGAAGAGTAACATTACAGCAAGCCTTTTAACGATACAGGGAACCGCCGAAGGTGTTGTCATGGGAATGAACGATGCTTTCCGTGATGGTTTTAGATCATGGATGGATGATGCTTTGACCTTTGAGAATTTCTTTAAAAATATATTATCCCGCATGAAAAGCATGTTTTTTGACTTCATTGCTACGATAACTACAAACTCACTTATGGCGAAACTTGGATTTGTGAATGAAGATACCATGACATGGAGTAGAGGAATTGCAACTTGGAAGCAAAGCGGCGGATTGGGGGCAATAAAGAATTGGTGGAATTATAGATACCAAAGCCCAGATATAAATTCACTTGGCGATTTCCCTTCCGGTAGTATGGGGAAAGCCGTTCCATCAGATTTTTACGGCGGCGGTCGCATGGCAAAACCAGCCATTACTTTCAACATCACGAACGAAATACCGGGCGCTGAACTTGCCGTCGTTTCTGCTGAAACACAGGCTGATCGGACAGTGCTCAACGCTACAATGCGGCTGGCGGCATCGAATACCATGTTCCGGCGCACCTTCGTTAATCCCGGAGGTCGGTAATGGCCACTGCATTTCCGACACTTACCGGTTCGGCGCATTCTCCCCGCCCGCTTGAATACATCAATACGGCATCAGTTGACCCGACGATCCGCAGTCCAAAAGATGCTGGTTACGTTCAGACCCGTTCCCGGTACACGAGGATACCACGAACTCATCACGTCGTGTTCCGTGGATTGACCAACGCCGACAAGGAATTGATCAGAGACCACGAAATCGACCGTGGCGTCGGGGGTGCATCATTCACTTGGGTTGCGCCTGATCGTGTCACTACGCTCACTGTACGCTTCGCAGCGCCCGTTGTATATACTCCCTTTGAAGAAACCAATTACAAATTCTGGAATGTAGAGATGGATTTAGAGGAGGTCTGACGTGAAAACATTGTCCTCCGATATTACCAATCTCAAGAACCAACTTGCCGTCAGTGGTGCATGGCTTACCATCATGGGAATTTATTATCCACAAATTGATAGCCCAACTGTAGCATGGCAATATGTCAATGATAATTCTGATTTAACGATTGGATCAGAATTAGGTCCCGGTGAATATAGTAAATGGTTCAAAGCGGCATTCCAGGTGCAGCAAATTTCCGAAGAAGTTGGGATGTCATTGCCGAAGATAACAGTGACCATTTATGAACCCGAAACAATTCCTGAATATACAGTAAATCTCAAGGATGCCTTGCAATTATATGATGGATTAAGCGGTGGAATTGTGATTCTTCGCAGGGTATATAAATCAATCGCCGGTGTCGTTACCGATGTCGGCATCCGCCAAGAGTTCACTATCCTCGATGTAAGCATGGCGGATACAGTTATTTCTCTTTCAATAGGTATTGCCGATCCACTTGCACGTCGGTTCCCCCGTGATAATTATGGCGCTTTAACTTGCAGACATAAATTTATGGGCGGATTCTGTCGATATATAGACAATCTAATCAGAAATTCAGGTTTTGAAGATGGGTCGCAATATGCTCCAACATATTGGGTAAAATGGGGGCAACCACTTATTTATTCAAAGCGTGAAACTCCAGTAAAATATGGTACTTATAGTCTGCATATCCGTTCATTAACAGGAGTATATGCAGAGTCACATAATCAGGGAGCACAGCAGACATTTACGGTTAAACCGAATACTGCTTACACATTTTCGTGTTGGATATACATGCTCAATGTATATACAGCCACGGCAACGATCAGGATAATGACACGAGCAGATGGTCTACCATATAGTATAGCATATGCGGATAAGACTATACTAAATCAATGGCAACAGGTTTCGGTTACATTTACCACAGCGGCATCGCAGACTACAGCAACTATTTGGTTGGGCGGTATTGGTGAAGCCTATTTTGATGGAGTTTCTTTTGTTCCATTAATATCAGTTTGTACTCATACTCTCGAAGATGCGCCTGATGGTACTCCGGGTTGCCGGTCTCACAATAATTCTCATCAGTTTGGCGGCAGTCCAAACGCTGCTGAAGGCATATTCTATAGCAGGTAAGAACGATGGGTAATAGACAACGTGGTAATTGGAGAACCTTCTGGGGTGCGGCAAACGCCTTGCTTTGGGCTATTCCAGGACTTGGCGCGGGCGCAACATGGGTAACACGAGGTGTTTCTCTTTTAGCTGCTGGCGTAGGACAATATGTGATAAATGCTGTACTTCCCATGCTTCCCGGCAAAACCATCGATTCTCCTGCGTATTCATGGAAACACGAGCCGAATCTACCAGCTAATGCCGATATTCCCATGCCGATTGTTTACGGTAAGACACGGGTGAAACCGGTCATTAAATCTCGCCATGTCCGCTTGGTCGGCACGAAGCAATATCTTGATGTGTTATATTCGTTTACCGGGCATCGGGTGGATGAAAGGGTAATTACAGAATATGTTTCCGGGAATATGTATTATGCAGATATATCAGAAGTAACAATGCCTCAATATCCCGGAAGAACTTATAAATGTGTAATAACGCATTTCTTTCCCTCGCATAATCCATTAGAAGAAAATTCGAGATATTGGAAACTTGGTCATGGTACAGCTTACGACGCCGGTATCTCCGATATCACGATTGACAACAATCCCATTGAAAGTTATGTAACCGCAACGCCGGATGTATTCACATTTGAAGCGCGAGCTGGCGCGGCACAACAGGCATTTATCGCCGGATTTGAGACAAATTATGATAATTATCCGCAAGGAGTTGTAGTTAATACTCCAGAACCCCAAATTGCATTTAACGCGGCACATATCTATTTACAACAAGAAAGCGGTACTGGATTTTACCGAATTATATGGGATAGGCATGAACTTCTCTATTTTGGTACTGTTTATGTGATTGAAGCTGGTAATACGACTTTTGCGGCACTACCTTCGCCTTCATCAACAACTCCATTGCATGTTTTGTGGGTATTGGGAGAAAGTAAATATACATTAAGAAGTTATGCCGCAACAATACCCCCAACTGTTCCTGATGGCTATCATCTTGTAACATATTTTATTAGTTACACGCCAAACTATGCTTCAAAAAGTTATGTGGTCGATTCATGGACAAATTCCAGTATTACATTGAGCAATATTCACAATATTGAACTTGTTTTTGATTTTCCCCGGGGGTTATATAGTTTTGATTGGATAGTAAATGAAACAAGAAATATTACAGCGACAATTAAGGCAGAATATCGTGAAGTTGGAACTACACAATGGTCTTCTTTCGAGCAAATATTGAATTGGAAAGAAACTGGTATTACGAAAGCCTTTACATCCGATAAAGGATTATTTATTACAGCCAATAAAACAGATAGTTTTTCTATTTCTTGGTCGGCAAAGGAAAAAGATACTTATCTCGATGCAACAAAAAATTATGAGGTAAGAGTAGAAGCAATATGTCCAATCATAATTGAACTCGCCAACGTCGCAGGAGTGACCTATTCCTTGCCGGACAGCGATGGCGAATATCGACCCCATACCTATCCCGGAGAATGTCTGCTCGGCATCCGGGCAATGGCGACAGGCTACTTACAAGGCGGATTTGAGGTCACGGCGGTCATAGAGCGCTCCGAAGTTAAAGTAAGGGATGATACAGGCTCTTGGGTCGATAAAGCCGCTAATTGCCATGCTTGGGCTGTTTATGACATGCTCGTCAATGGTTGGTCAGGGCATCCTCAATACCCAAACATGAGCAATCTTGCAAGCGTAATCATGCCTGTTTACGGTTGTGGTATCGACCCTGATCGTATCGATTACGATTCATTTTTGGATTGGGAAGAGCACACATTTACCACAATGGGATTCCGGCTCAATACCGTATACGATACGACAATGACTATCTGGGATGCCATTTCCCGTATTTGTGAGGAGGGTCTGGCGGCAATTATTCCTATCGGCAGTGAGTTCCGGGCACTTGTTGACAGACCTGCGATATCCACAGAGATAAATTCCCTGTTTGGCATGGGTAACATCAATGAAGGCACATTCCAGCAATCATGGGTTGACCGGAGTAAGAAAGCAAGGAGTATCGAGGTATCGTTCGCTAATGCCGACCGAACTCCCGCATATACCGAATCTAAATTCACCGTGAGAATACCTGAATGGGATACGGCGGATGAACAGGACAGCCCACTTTCGATGACTCTTTACGGAACCACCGATTATATTCAGGCTCTTGCAATCGCTCAATACCGCTTGAACTGTAATTATTTGTTGTCTCAAATGATAACCTTCGAGACCGATGTTGAGGCGATGGAACTTGAAGTCGGCGATGTGATTCCTGTTCAGCATGATATGCTTATCGGTTCTGGTGGACGACTTGCGGATGTTGTTTATAATTTAATCGTTAATTCAAGTTTCGAGACTGAAATAATATCACCCTGGATAAAATGGGGTTTACCTGCAATAAATGAGCGGTCTGCAACTCAAAAATATTATGGTGCTTATAGTCTGCATACACGTTCTTCTTCACCTATTTATGAAGTATCGCATAATCAAGGAATGCAACAGACATTTACCGTAAAGCCGAATACGACTTATACACTTTCATGCTGGATATACATGATTGATCTTTATATAAGTACCGCCACGATCAGGGCAATGACCTTTGTAACTGGTTCTACATACAAAACTGCATATGCAGATAAAACTCTATTGAATCAATGGCAAAGAGTATCTGTATCTTTTACTACTGGTGCGACACAGACGACTGCTACAGTTTGGTTGGGTGGAGTGGGTGAAGCCTATTTCGATGGAGTGATGGTAAGTCCTAGAAATGAATTACCTGCTTATATGGAAGGTGTAAAACTTACACTCGATAAAGCCATGACAACTGTTTCTTTGCCGACCATATATGAATTGGATATAGTTACTAAAGATGGTGGAATTGAAAGAAAAAGAGGAATAACAAGCGGAAATATGTCGGAAGGCGGAACAGTAATAACATTTGGCACATCATGGATATGGACATATTATCCAGAAATCTATGATTCTTACGCATTCGGCGAAGGAAATCCCGATAGCAATGATCTGTCACTTGCTAGTTCTGTAAAACTTTTCCGTATCATGTCATTGATGGTGAACAGTGATTTTAAATTTGAAATTGTAGCGATGGAATATGATGCGAATGTTTATAAAATTAATGCTGCTGATTCAACAAGTGAAAATATATCTCTTGAGGGTCTTGCTAAAATAGCCCCCAATCTGGATGAACCGGTTATAGTGACTTTCCCGCGTGCAACGTCAGTAACATTGCAGGAAGTAGTTCAATATAATCATCTCGCTGGCAAATATGATTCGAGCATCGTTGTTAAATTTGCGCCGCCGCCAGATGCGCAGAATGGCGAATATGAAGTGAGTTGGCGTGATGTCGATGCCGACGACGGGCAGATTGAAGGCGTTTGGGAATTAGGCGATGGATATGATGTAAATGCTATTGTCGAAAAGGATGGAGTCGTCTATATTAGTGATAAAAGCGGAAATACATCGGAACCATATTTATAAATTTAGGAGGTAATAAAATGCAGATAATGACAACCATGCGAAAACCAGAGGCGTCACTTGCAATAAGATTTTTCGGCGTTGATGGTACATTCATTGACTATGGCGTCGTGAGCAGACGATGTATCACCGATGATTGGGTAGAATTACTTACTGATGTCATGCAGGGTTTATCGGGTGATTTAACTACCTTTTGTAATCATGACAGCGGTACAGGCACTGATCCGGAAGATGCGACTGATTCTACTTTGCAAACTCCATGCGGAGAAGCCCGTGATATTGGAACTCAAACCGAAGGTTCAGCAGCAAATATCTATAAATCAGTAGCAACACATACTTATGCCGGTGCATTCAATATTACCGAGCATGGATTATTCAATGATGATGATGTTCTTCTCGACAGAAGTGTATTCACCGCGAAATCAGTTGGTATTGGTGATAAATTAGAATTTACTTATGAAGTATTATTCCCATCGGGAAGTTAATCTAGGGAGGATAAAATGGCATTCTTGACAGGATTAACTCTCGATAAACTGAGTAAGCTATTCGAGATAACCGAAGGCAGCGGCGACCGTACCACGGACAGCAACGAAGCGATAAGCACAAAAATCGGTACACCCGCAGATACCGATGTCAGTACCGATATTGCTAATGTACAGGCGTCGGTGGACGCTATACCAACGACTGCTCCGGTTGTTTCAGCTACAGCCTGCACGACCAACGGGGTGATTGTTGAAGATGGAACCAGCGGAACGCCTAATATAGTTAGTGTTGCTCCTTCAGGTACAACCAACACTTTTGGAGCATGGACGGAAATTGATGCCTCCACTTCTGCGAATAGTTGGTTGACGTGTGTAACAGACGCTATCGATGGATTAGTAGGAGACATAAAGAGCGTGATTGAAATTGGGATTGGGGGAGCTGGCGCTGAAGTGACAATATGGAGAAAATCTTATCAGGCGATTTTTGGCGCATCTGAATCATTTAATACCATGAACTTCAACTTGTCATTACCGAAATATATAGCATCAGGTACGAGGATTGCCGCCAGAGTATCGCAGACTGGACCTGGTACTAATGCTCATTTAATGAGTATCCAAAGATACCAATCCATTGAAACATAAGGAGATACAAAAATGCAAACATTTAAAATAACTTGCACACTCACCGACGATCAGGTTGCCCTGCTGGAACAGGCATTCATCGATTCCGGCATCACAGTGGCCGATTACTTCCAACGGTTTTGGGACGGTTACACAGCCGAAGGTATCCAGATGGACGGGGCGGTCTGGGCGCAGACAAGGCAATATCTCAAAGAAACGCTTCAGACTGAAATCGCCAATGACGCAACATTGAGCAAATCGCAATAAGGGGTTAATTATGATTTCCACATTGCGCCACAAGAAAAACACAGCCTTGACTCTCGTCTTCCCCCTTGCCGACGCCGATGGGCAGCCCATTACCGGGGCGGCTGGACTGGATTCCGAGCGGTCGCAGGATGGCGGCGCTTTTGCGGATTGCACGAACGAGGCTGCGGAGATAGGCGTGACCGGCTGGTATACACTGGCTCTTGAAGCCGCTGAATTGGACTATACTTACATTGCCATCCGCGTGCAGACAAGTACAGCCGGTATAGCGCCCTGTCATTTCATGGTACAAACCTATACCGAGCCGCTCGATGATGCCAATACCGAACTTGCGGCAATTCCTACCACAACCGGTGGACTTCGGGAAATGGTGCAATTCCTATTCGAGTATTTCAGAAACAAGCGCGAAGAAATAGCGGCTGCCGAAACACTTTACAAAGAAGATGCTTCCACGCCGCTTGGTTCCCGGACATTGGCTGATGACGGAACCACATTTGTCAGGGGTGAAATGAACTGAACATGAGACCACCTATTAGTGAAGAAACGCGGCTGAAAATGAGGCTTGCTCATTTAGGGAAGAAGCGTTCAACCGAAACTATGAAGAAAATGTTTTAGGAGTCCTTAATGCCAATTGACGCTGTTGAGAAACGCCGATGTGTTGCATATAATATGCCGACGCCGGATGGAGTAATTTCCATATTCGATCGCAGGCACATTGCAGGCAATTATCGTGGTATGCCGATACCTGTGGCATTATCAGGCTCGATGACGCCTACCGGTTCGCTTTCCGTTCTTGCTACCTATAAAATGGCTCTTGATGGTTCCATGACGCCTACCGGCGGATTAAGCACGAAGCAATTTCTGTCTTTGGGCGGTAGTATGACGCCTGTAGGAAGTTTAACGCCTGTTGCTACATGGGTTATCAGTATCGGCGGCAGTATGACTCCCAGCGGTGGCATCACATCAATTAATAATCCTGACTGGATACCTATCGATGACCGCTTGCGCTGGATGGGTGAGTGGATTGCCACATATGTCTACACCGTCGGCGATGTCGTGATGTATAAGACCGCCGAAGGGAATTATCATGGTTGGTTGTCTCGCACTACTCATAACGTGGGGAATATCCCTACGACGGCTTACGCTCATTGGGCGCGTATCGTTCAAGCAAAATGGAAGCGATAGATGAGAACACGGAATAATACAGTCATCATTACAGGGGCTGACCTGTCACCGGGGCATGAGTACGAAGTTGTGGTGCAAGCAGTCAGTTCACAAGGTCTTCTGCAATCGCCAGATGATAGTCCCCGCAATTCGATTCTCATCAAGGGCAAGGAAACGACGCCTTCACAGCCTTCTAGCCTGACCGCAACCGGCGGTATCGCCAAGATTTATCTTTCTTGGGATGTCCAGACTGATAAAGACTTCGATGTCATGGAAGTCTGGGCGTTGGCAACGGATAATCTTGCGCTTGCCGTCAAAATCGCCGAAACCAAAACTACCACTTTTACGGATAATATTGGGTCTACAGGGCAGACGCGGTATTACTGGTTGCGTGCCCGGAATACTAGCGGCAAGACATCGCTTTTCTATCCCGAAACCAATGGTGTAAATGCAACCACTACCGGAGTTGAAGCGACTGATATTGAAGATTTTGCCATTGATGCGACCAAGCTATTTACGAATACCATCATCCTTACCGCGGATGTTTGGTCGAATAACACCCCGGTCGCCGGGCAGATCACATGGAACACGCATTATCTCGTCTACGGGGGGGCTTACTATCGGGTGACGGGAAGCTCCACGGCGCTCCGGTACGTTTATTGGGATGTCGGGCATACGGCAGGGTCTGGGACTGTCGCCGATCCTTACATCACAACCTACGGAACCACAGCCACCTATACTGCCGCCACCGACCGATTCGTAGTCGTTGTCAACGAGTCTGGTGTCGTTCAGAAGGTATGGAATGCCAGCGCAAATATGGTCATCGGCAGTGCGTTCATACTCAATCTATCTGTGGCTAAACTCGTGGCTGATGCCACATCTACCAATGAATTTGTGTCTAATACCGCACAAATAAAAAATGCAATTGTAACCGATGCAAAAATCGACACTCTTACAGTAAGTAAACTCACCGCAGGAACGATGTATTCTAAAACCTTTACTTTATTATCGAATGGTACAGGCGATTGCTTTATAAATTCAGGGAAAAGCGACTTCACTAATGACGATACCGGATTTATCATGGGTGTGGATGACAGCGATTCTGATAAACCAAAATTCTATATCGGCAGTTCCACCAACTATTTTAACTGGACTGGGACGGCGGTAGCAATTAAAGGCAGTATTACCATTACAGGGGGATCAGGTATCGCCTCACTCACCGATGCTGGAGATTTGGCAACAAAAGATACTATAGCAGCTACGGATTGCGATACCACCATCATTGATGGCGGGAAAATCATAACAGGATTACTCACGGCAGACAATATTCAGGCGGGAACACTCACCGGACGTGTTGTACAGACGGCGGCAAGCGGACAAAGAGCGGTAATGGATATTACTGACAACATTTTCGCATTATATGATTCTGCCGATGATATGGTAATAAGAATTGATGATGATTTACCCGGATTGACAACTTCTCCTTGTATTATTTTAGGTGATGCTGGCGGTGGATTTATTCGGGTAGCTATTGATGCCTTGTCTGATTTAACTCCCGATCAATATACGGATATTGGTGATGGGCTTGTCGAAATCAAAAGCAATGAAGCAAGTCCGGCGCAGGCTCTATGCCAAGCGAATCACATTGGAACTGGAGATGCCACTCTTTTTTTAGGGGCTGATAATTCTTCTACTGTTTTTGACGTGCTAACAACCGGAATTCTCCATATTTTGAATACCGTCCAAATAACAGGTGCATCCGGCGGAGCCGTCGCAGCACATACTGGTGCAGCATATAAAGCACTTACTTTATCAGGTCTGAATATAGATTTTGATATTTCCGGCTCGACTCTGGCAAGTCTTGATGCTTCTGGAACATTTGATGCCGTGAAATATAAGGTTAATGGAGCGGCAGGTGCAAATTTTAACGGCGCGGTGACTAATATCACGGTGGTTGATGGATTGGTTACGGCGGTATCATAAAAAATGCCAGCGTGTTTCGGTCGGGTTATTCCCTCCTACTTTGCGCTGGCATCCGGTCGTGTTCGCTTCGCTGCGGGCACTGGGGGGTTGGGGAAACTACATGGATTTAGAAAGTAATATATAGAGAATAAATTAGTTGTCAAGTAGAAAATAGAAGGGCGGTTGATTATGAATGAGCTTATAAAAAAGGCTAATGAATTACAAATAGCCATGCATTCTGACCATATTACTGAAAATTTTCTCTGGTCTGAAATCGTATGCCCCTGTTGTGATAC